>WBZN01000230.1_pt1 | contig 67818 bp, 69 predicted proteins | sample 5204281 | NCBI WGS metagenome assembly WBZN01 (sample SAMN12344347, study PRJNA552823) | activated sludge metagenome | biome: Activated sludge suspended growth; feature: Nitrification reactor; material: Wastewater; isolation source: activated sludge from nitrification reactor of wastewater... | reverse complement strand
TGACGGTGAACAGCGGCAAGACCAATGTTGCGATCAACGGGCAAGACCTCACCGACCAGACGGTCACGGTTGGCGGCCTCACGGTCAATGGCAACTGGGCCCTGGGCACGGGCACCGACGTGATTGTGGCCACGACCGGAGCCAACATCAGCGGCGTCAATGCCGGCGCAGTCACTACGGCGGAAACGCTGTCGATGACGGGTGGCGTCACCATGACAGTGGCGCAGCACAACGACTTAACCACCATCACGGCAGCAGGCAGCACAGACAGTATCACGCTGACCGATGCCGGCTTACTGACGGCACTAACGGCCAATGCGGCGATCGAGAGCTATGTTCTTGGCGGGGCGGCGTTAGATTTTAACGACTTCACCCTCGCAACGGCGGCACAGAACGTCCTGGGCTCGGCGGCAGACGACACTATCTGGACCACCGGGAGTCTGACCAGCCTGACGGGTACGATAAATGGTGGTTCTGGAACTGACACGCTTGAAATTGTATCGTCCGCAGACATTCATCTGGCCACGATCAGCAATCTTGCCATCAATCTTGGACTTAACGTCAACGCGACCATGACGACTAGCCAGCACAACAATCTGATCTCTTTGGCATCGGGAACCAACACCGTGACATTTGCGGATGCCATCATTCCAGTAATTGCCAACACGGAAATCGAGTTTTACGTTCTTTCCGATTTTGGCAATACCATCGATATCAGTGGTTATGCAGCTGTTCCTCTCCCGGTTGGTGTTACGGGTGGGGCCATGGCTGATACTGTCGATGTGGGTACTAGCACTACAAACGGTGTTACGCTTAATTTGATGGGTGGCACAGATACCCTGCAGGCTTCCACAGGGGCTTCTCTTGTGGGTATCAACACAGGCGGTGTCACCACGGCCGAGACACTTGCCATGTCGGGGATTGTCTACATGACGGCTGCGCAGCACAACGGGTTTACCACGATCAGCGGCACGACCCTCAATGACACTGTCTCACTGACCACGGCGGGGACGGTGACTGCCCAGGTTGGGGCCGAGACCTACGCCCTTTCCAATTTGGGCAACACGCTCAACGTCGGTACGCACACTGCGGTGAATGTCACGGGGGGTACTGCAGCAGATACGATCAACGTGGGCAGCCAGACGGTGACCGGAACCTACACCCTTGGTGCCACGGATACCTTAGTGGCTGCAACCGGTGCCAACATCAGCGGGGTCAATGGCGGGTTGGATACTTCGGCGGGAACACTGTCGATGTCGGGTAATGTCAGCATGACCACCGTCCAGCATAATGCGTTTGCCACGATCAGCGCCGCAGGAGGTGCCGATATGGTGACGCTCACCACAGGCGGTTCACTCACGGCCAATTCGGCAATTGAAAGCTACGTGCTTTCCAGCAGCGGAAACAACATCACGCTGAGCAACACCGGCCATACCGTTTACCTGAGTGCCGGCGCCGACACGCTGACGGGTGGTTTGGGCGGCGACAATATTCTGGGCGGCATCAGTGCCGGAGACAGCATCGATCTCGGGGGGGGCAACGATACGTTCTATTTCAACGCTCTGGCTAACGCGACGGTGGCTGGTGGTGCCGGTACGGATACGCTGGTTGTGGGTGGAGGGACTAGCTTGTTTTTCGATTTTTCCAACGTGAGCGATCAGGTTGGCCAAGGGTTGAATGTCAACAATGGGCTGGGTATATTCACCGGTTTCGAAAATCTGAACGCGGGTGCAGCCAGTGGCACTCTGGTCGTTTCTGCTGGAGCCAATACAACATCCATCGTCACGGGTAGCAAGGGTGATACAGTCGATGCCACTGCGGCTACCCAGGGCGTGATCATTGATACCGGTGGATTGGCTGACAATATTACAGGCAGTGCTAACGCAGACACCATCACAGGGGGTACTGGTGACGACAACATCACGGGTGGTACCGGAGCCGATATCTTCGTATTCGGCAACACGGCCTTCGGCATTGACACCATCAACGACTTCGAGCATACGGGTGCAATCCCGGTTGATAAGATCGACCTTGCAGGTGTAGTGGGTACCGATATTTGGGTTGATATTATTGATCCCAATGGTCTTGGTACTGATACAACCATATCTGTGTTTTCTGACGCAGGTCTCACACAGTGGTTGGGAGACATCAACCTGACCGGCGTCACAACGACCGATGTAAATGTGGATCCCTTAAAATCTGATTGTTGGTTCATATAGCCCCAGAGTTTATAGCCCTTGTAGCCCCCGTCTCAGATGGGGGCTTTTTTCTGACCGCTCATTTTGGTGTGATGCCATCGTAGTGATAATTCGTTCGTTTAGAGGTAAGCTTAACTACCTGTGATTTGTATCCGGAGTCTGCCATGGCCAAATTGAGAAATGCTTTTTACGCCCAGTCGGGCGGGGTGACGGCGGTCATCAATGCTTCCGCCTGCGGGGTGATCGAGACAGCGCGCAAGCACAAGGACAAGATCGGCAAGGTCTTTGCGGGCCGCAACGGTATCGTCGGCGCGCTGACCGAGGACCTGATCGACACCAGCAAGGAGTCAAAAAAAGCCATCGCCGCGCTGCGCCACACCCCCAGCGGGGCGTTCGGCTCGTGCCGCTACAAATTGAAAGGTCTGGAGGAGAACCGGGCCGAGTACGAGCGCCTGATCGAGGTGTTCAAGGCACACAATATCGGCTATTTCTTCTATAACGGCGGGGGCGATTCGGCGGATACCTGCCTCAAGGTGTCGCAGATTTCCGAAACCATGGGTTATCCGATCCAGGCCATTCACGTGCCCAAGACGGTGGACAACGATCTGCCGATCACCGACTGTTGTCCCGGCTTTGCCTCTGCGGCCAAGTACATTGCGGTTTCTGTGCGCGAAGCCAGCTTCGACGTGGCTTCGATGTGCAAGACCTCGACCAGGATTTTTGTCATGGAGGTGATGGGCAGGCATGCCGGTTGGATTGCCGCTGCCGGAGGGCTGGCTTCCGGCGAGGGATGTGACTTGCCGATCGTGATCCTGTTTCCGGAAATCGTCTTCAACCGTGACAAGTTTCTGGCCAAGGTCGATGCGGCCGTCAAGAAGCATGGCTATTGTTCGGTAGTGGTTTCGGAAGGGGTCAAGACCGAGGATGGAAAATTCCTGGCCGAATCCGGAGCCAAGGATGCCTTCGGCCATACCCAGCTCGGCGGCGTGGCGCCTGTCGTCGCCAATATGATCAAGGATGCGCTGGGTTACCGATTTCACTGGGCGGTGGCCGATTATCTTCAGCGTGCGGCACGCCATATTGCCTCCAGAACCGATGTGGAGCAGGCCTATGCGCTGGGCAAGGCGGCAGTGGAACTGGCGATCAAGGGCGAGAATGCGGTGATGCCGACGGTGGTGCGCAAGTCGGATTCGCCTTACCGGTGGAAGATCGGTTCGGCTGCGCTCAAGGAGGTGGCCAACGTGGAGAAGAAAATGCCGCGCGGGTTCATCTCTCGCGATGGTTTCGGGATCACCGCCAAATGCCGTGCCTATCTGCAGCCGCTGATCATGGGTGAGGACTATCCGCCCTACAAGGATGGCTTGCCCCGATATGTGCGGCTGGAGAACGTGGCAGTGGCAAAAAAACTGTCGGACGAGTTCAAGCTCTGAAACAAGAAAGCCTGATACCGGTTGCTGCCGGGATCAGGCTTTTGTCTTGATGCTGCGATTGGCTCAGGCAGCGATCTTCTTGCATTCCTTGTAGCAGGCGGCACAGCTTTCACCACAGGCCTTGCAGGCTTCGTGCTTGTCTGCGTGCTTCTTGCACTCGTCTTCGCACTCCTTGCAGATTTCCATGGCGAGCGCGGCAAGCTTGGGAACGTGCGATGATTCCTGGTTGGCAAGTTGCTGCAGGGCATCGCAAATGGAGAGCACCTGATTCACGCTCTTGGCGCAGGCAGCCATTTCCTTTTCGCCTTTACCAAGAAGATAAAGGCAGTGATTGATGCAGGCCTGACCCTTCTGGATACAATCTGCCGCTGCTGCGACGAGGTCGGCATACGGGGATGCGTTGTGGTGATGGTGCTGATGATCCATCTCTGCAGCCTGTGCTTTGGCGACCATGGCGGCTCCGGCCAGTGCGACGCTTCCAAGCAGGGCTTCTCTTCTGTTCATGATGATTTCCTTTTGCAATTGAAACTGGCTCAAGTATATTCTGGATTGGCATTTTCTGAAACAGGACTCAATTTAATCAAGGGTGTTTTTGCATGCCGATCTCCGTTATATACTAGGCACCTATGGCCACTCCCAACCCACGTCCACGTCGAACCAAATCAACGCTGGATCCGACACTTCGCGAACGCAGCATTTATCTGCTGCCCAATCTTTTTACGACGGCCGCTCTGTTTGCCGGTTTCTTTTCCATCGTGCAGGCGATGAGCGGCCAGTTCGAGCTGGCTGCCGTGGCCATTTTCATAGCAATGGTGATGGATGGGCTGGACGGTCGTGTGGCGCGACTGACGAATACCCAGAGCGCTTTCGGCGCTGAATACGATTCGCTTTCGGATATGGTGTCGTTTGGCGTGGCACCGGCGCTGGTACTGTATGTCTGGGCGCTCAAACCCATGGGAAAACTGGGCTGGATTGCCTCCTTCATCTATTGTGCCGGCGCTGCGCTGCGGCTGGCTCGATTCAATACCAAACTGGACGAATCGGACAAGCGCTATTTTCAGGGGCTTCCGAGTCCGGCCGCAGCCGCACTGCTGGCAGGACTGGTATGGGTTTCACACTCCAACGATGTGACCGGCGCCGAAATATTCTTTGGCTGGATCCACATGAAATGGTTAGCCTGGGCGATGACCGTGTTTGCCGGTCTGACCATGGTGAGTAATCTGCGTTATTTCAGCGGCAAGGATTTCAATTTGCGCCGGAGCGTGCCGTTCATGGTGATCCTGCTGATTGTGCTTGGTTTTGTCCTGATTTCGTACAGTCCACCCGAGGTCCTGTTCGCCCTGTTTGTGATCTACGGGCTTTCGGGTTATGCAGGATGGGCCATGCGGCGCATGCAACCACCCCCAACCTAGAACTGTGGGATAATGACCGCCGTGGACAACGTCAATCTGACCGGTCACTTTCTAATCGCCATGCCTGCCATGGCCGATCCTTATTTCGCAAAATCCGTGGCTTTTATTTGCGAGCATAACGAAAACGGTGCACTCGGCGTGATCATTAACCGGCCGATCGAGATGAGTCTTGATGAACTGCTGACGCAGGTCGGCATCGAAACCGGAGAGCGGAAATTCGTGGATGCTTCGGTCAATTTCGGCGGGCCTGTTCAGGTGGATCGCGGATTTGTGCTGCATCAGCCGGTCGGCGCGTGGCAATCGACCATTGCGGTGAGCGGCGATACGGCGCTGACCACCTCCAAGGATATCCTGGAGGCGACGGCCAGAGGTGAGGGACCAAACAAAATGCTGGTGAGTCTGGGTTATTCCGGGTGGTCGCCAGGTCAGCTGGAGCAGGAAATTTCTCAAAATGCCTGGCTCACGGTCCCTGCTGGCGAAAACATCATTTTTGATATCCCCGCAGAACAGAAACTGGTGGCTGCCATGCACCTACTCGGGGTGGACTTTGCCAGCCTGTCGGAAGAAGCGGGACATGCCTGATGGCGGCGCCGTGCTTGCCTTTGACTTCGGAGAAAAACGTATTGGCGTGGCGGTGGGTGATATGAGCATCGGCATTGCCCACCCGCTGGAGACCATCGTCAGCGAAAGTAACGAGGTCCGGTTTGCCGCCATTGCCGCGATGATCAGCGAATGGAAGCCGATTCGTCTGGTGGTCGGGCTGCCGATGTACATGGATGGCACGGAGCATGAATTGACCCGCCTTAGCCGCAAATTTGCGCGCCGGCTGGAAGGCCGTTTCTTCCTTCCCGCCGTGATGGTGGATGAACGTCTGACTTCTGCCGAGGCCAGCCAGTCACTGAACGAGATCGGTATTCGTGGCCGCAATCAGAAAGCCATGCTGGACCAGGTGGCAGCACAACGCATTTTACAGAGCTTCTTCGATGCAAATCCCTGACGCAGAAAAACTGATCGAACACCTTGCACAACAGGTGCAGCCGTGGCTGAAGGAGGGCGCGGCTCTGGTGGGTATCCATAGCGGCGGTGTCTGGCTGGCGCAGCGCATACTCGAATTGACCGGCAGCAAAACGGATTTCGGCACCCTCGATATCTCCTTCTATCGCGATGATTTCAGCCGTATCGGCCTGCATGGCCAGACAAAACCTTCCAATATCCTGTTCGAGGTGGAGGGGCGTCATATCGTCCTGGTGGATGATGTGCTGTATACCGGCCGCACGATCCGCGGCGCCATGAACGAGTTATTCGACTACGGCCGTCCTGCACGCATCTCGCTTGCGGTGCTGGTGGATCGGGGCGGGCGCGAGTTGCCGGTCGAGGCACAGGCGGTGGGCGAAAAAATGCAACTCCAACCCGGCCAGAATCTGGAATTGCTACAAGATGAGAACAACCGCTTCAGTCTGATTCTGCACGAGGCCAAATGATGGGTTCCAATCCGCAACTGACAAAAGACGGCAAGCTCACGCATCTACTCTCGATTGAAGGTCTGCCCAAAAGCCTGCTGAATGAAATCCTGGACACGGCAGAATCGTTTGCCGGCGTGTCCGAGCGTGAAGTCAAGAAAGTCCCGCTGCTGCGCGGAAAAACGGTATGCAATATCTTTTTCGAGAACAGCACCAGAACCCGGACCACGTTTGAAATTGCAGCCAAGCGATTGTCGGCGGATGTGGTCAGTCTCAATGTCGGAACCTCGTCGCAATCCAAGGGCGAAACCATCCTCGATACGGTCGATAATCTGATTGCAATGCATGCCGATATGTTCGTGATACGGCATTCGCAATCCGGCGCCGCGCATCTCATTGCTCGTCATGTCGGGCCGAACATCCACGTCATCAATGCCGGAGACGGACGCCATTCGCACCCGACGCAGGGGTTGCTGGATGTGTTTACCATCCGGCATTACAAGCCGGACATGCACAACCTGCGGATTGCCATAGTCGGCGATGTGCTGCACTCGCGCGTGGCTCGCTCCGAAATTCACGCCTTGACCACGCTGGGTGTGCCCGAGGTTCGCGTCATTGCGCCCAGGACGCTGTTACCGCAGGATGTGGAACGGCTGGGCGTACAGGTCTATCACGACATGAAAGCCGGCCTGAAGGACGTCGATGTCGTGATGATGCTCCGGTTGCAGAACGAGCGGATGAGCGGAGCCTTGTTGCCTTCCGCGCAGGAGTATTTCAAATGTTATGGCCTGACGCCTGAGAAACTGGCGCTGGCTCGACCGGACGCGATCGTCATGCATCCTGGCCCAATGAACCGGGGGGTCGAAATTGATTCCGCGGTGGCCGATGGCCGCCAATCGGTGATTCTGCCGCAGGTGACGTATGGTATTGCGGTGCGTATGGCGGTGATGAGTATGCTGGCCGGGAGCAGCACATGAAGATTCTGATCAGGAATGGTCGTCTGATCGACCCCAGAAACGGTGTCGATGCGGTTCTCGATCTCTATATCGCAGCCGGAAAAGTGCAATCGATCGGCCGGTTGCCGGACGGCTATGTGCCGAATCAGGTGATCGATGCGACGGGGCTGGTAGTGGCACCGGGACTGGTGGATTTGTCCGCCAGGCTGCGAGAGCCCGGCTTTGAATACAAGGCCACGCTGGAAAGTGAATTGCAGGCTGCTGCGGCAGGTGGTGTCACCAGCCTGGCCTGTCCCCCGGATACCGACCCGGTGCTGGATGAACCCGGACTGGTGGAGATGCTCAAGCATCGAGCCAAGCTGATGAACATGGCGCATGTGTACCCGCTGGGCGCACTGACCCGCCAGCTCGAAGGCAAGCAACTGACAGAAATGTGCGAACTGACCGAAGCGGGATGTGTCGGTTTTTCGCATGCTACCGAGCCGCTGACTGACACGCTGGTGCTGCGTCGGGCCCTGCAATATGCGGCGACTTTCGGATTTACCGTATTGCTGCGTCCGCAGGATGCCTATCTCACCAAAAATGGGGTTGCCCATGATGGCGAGGTGGCCGCCCGGCTGGGGCTGGCGGGAATCCCGACCAGCGCTGAAACCATCGCGATGTCGACCATTCTCAATCTGGTTGAAGAGACGGGTGCACGGGTTCATCTTTGCCGGCTTTCCTCGTGCCAGGGAGTTGAGTTGATGCGGAAGGCCAAGCAGCAGGGATTGCCGGTCAGTTGCGATGTGGCGGCGCATCATTTGCACCTGACCGAACACGACATCGGTTTTTTTGAATCCAATTGCCACCTCAAACCGCCGTTGCGCACGCAACGTGACCGTGACGGACTGCGTGCAGGCTTGGTGGACGGTACGGTGGATGCAGTCTGTTCTGATCATACCCCGGTGGATGATGATGCCAAGCAGGCGCCTTTTGCCGAGTGCGAGGCGGGGGCTACCGGACTGGAATTGCTATTGCCACTGACTTTGAAGTGGGCGAGCGAGATGAATCAGCCATTGCTGACGGCATTGGCCCGTATTACCAGCGATCCCGCCCGACTTTTGGGAATTGACGGCGGTTGTCTGAGCCCCGGCACTTCCGCGGATATCTGTATTTTTGATCCTGAGGAATACTGGAAGGTGGAGCGCTCAGCGCTCAAGAGTCAGGGCAAGAACACTCCGTTCCTGGGACTGGAGCTGGCCGGCAGGGTACACTGGACGCTGGTGGCCGGGCAACCGGTATATCAGGCATGAGCAGGTTTATTGTCATGATTCTGCTTTTGTTCTCGACCGCGGCTTCTGCTGCTGATGTGCTGGAGGGGCTTTGGGAAATCGGCCTAGTCATGCGTGCCGAGGGTCAGGATTACGGACCATTTACACGCCAGCAGTGCATTACCCAGGCCGAGGCGCAGGATCCTTCGGTCTTGTTCGCAGAATCCGGTGGCGGATGCGAATACGTCAACAAGCGCTATTTTGCCAATCAGTTTAGTTTTAATGTGCGCTGCAATGCCGGGATTCCGTTGACTGGCACCGGGCAGGTCGAATTCAGCGCCGATCGCGTGAGTGGTAGCATGAACCTGACCGCCCAGATGCCGGGCGGTCCATCGGTTGAAACTGCCAGCCAGATTTCGGGCAAACGACTGGGAAGCTGCAAGTAGCCCAACTTTTCCGCAGTACCTACATGATGTCCAGGTGATCGAGCCCCGAAGTCAGATCCTTGTCTTTGGCGGCCTTGCCCTCCAGCTTGACCTTGAGGCGCAGATCGTTAACCGAATCCGCGTTGCGCAATGCATCCTCGTAAGTAATCAGCCCGGCTTCGTATATGTCAAACAGTGCCTGATCGAATGTCTGCATGCCGAGTTCGCGTGATTTCGCGATGATTTCCTTGATCTCGTGGACTTCGCCCTTGAAGATCAGGTCCGAGATCAAGGGGGAGTTAAGCATCACTTCCATGGCGGCGATTCGGCCCTTGCCCTGCTTTCTGGGGATCAGCCGTTGTGAGATGAAAGCCCGGACATTGAGTGAAAGGTCCATCAGCAACTGCTGGCGACGCTCTTCCGGGAAGAAGTTGATGATGCGATCAAGAGCCTGGTTGGTGCTGTTTGCATGCAGCGTTGCCAGACACAGGTGGCCGGTTTCGGAAAAAGCTATGGCGTAATCCATGGTTTCACGGTCACGTATTTCGCCGATGAGAATCACGTCCGGTGCCTGACGCAGGGTGTTCTTCAGTGCGGCAAACCAGTTGTCTGTATCCACACCCACTTCGCGGTGGGTAATGATGCAGTTCTTGTGATCATGTACAAATTCCACCGGATCTTCGATGGTGATGATATGGCCGAAGCTGTTTTCGTTGCGATAACCCACCATGGCGGCCAGCGAGGTGGATTTGCCTGAGCCGGTTCCGCCGACGAAAATTACCAGGCCGCGCTTGGTCATGGCAACTTCCTTCAGCACATCGGGCAGACCCAGCTCCTCGAAGGTAGGGATTTTGGTGGCGATAGTACGGAAAACCAGCCCGGTATATCCGCGCTGTATGAAGGCATTGACGCGAAAGCGTGCCAGTCCGGGCAATGCGATGGCGAAATTGCATTCCTTGGTGGCATCGAATTCGGCAGCCTGCTTGTCGTTCATGATGGAACGGCAGATTTCCTTGCACTGCAACGGAGTCAGGGTCTGGCTGGTGACGGGGGTCATCTTGCCGTCGATTTTCATCGCGGGTGGGAATCCGGCCGTGATGAAAAGGTCGGAGGAGTTCTTCGCAATCATCAACCGCAACAGGTCGAAGACGAATTTTTCGGCTTGTGCCGGATCCATGGCCATGATGTTTTCCTACCCGATGAAGGTGTCCTTGTTGGCTGCCTTGGTGCGTGCTTCCGGCAGCGAAATAATATTTTTGCGAACCAGTTCGGTCAGATTCTGGTCGAGTGTCTGCATGCCGATGTTCTGACCGGTCTGGATGGCCGAATACATCTGGGCGACTTTGGCTTCACGGATCAGGTTTCTGATTGCTGGCGTCCCGATCATGATTTCATGAGCCGCTACACGGCCATTGCCATCCTTGGTCTTGCACAGCGTTTGAGAAATGACGGCCCGCAAGGATTCGGACAGCATGGCACGCACCATTTCCTTTTCTGCGGCAGGAAACACATCGACGACACGGTCAATGGTCTTGGCCGCAGATGAGGTATGCAGTGTGCCGAACACCAGGTGGCCGGTTTCTGCGGCGGTCAGGGCGAGGCGGATGGTTTCCAGGTCGCGCATTTCCCCGACCAGGATGACGTCCGGGTCTTCGCGCAAGGCCGAGCGCAGGGCGTTGGCGAAGGACAGGGTATGCGGACCAACTTCGCGCTGGTTGATCAGGCACTTTTTGGATTCATGCACGAATTCAATGGGGTCTTCAACTGTCAGGATGTGACCAAACTCTTCTTCGTTGACATAATTGATCATGGCCGCCAGCGTTGTGGATTTGCCGGAACCGGTCGGACCGGTGACAAGCACCATGCCACGGGGGTTCTGAGCGATTTCCTTGAAAATGGGCGGGCAGTTCAATTGTTCCAGCGTCAGGACCTTGGAAGGAATGGTCCGGAAAACGGCGCCAGCTCCACGATTCTGATTGAAGGCATTGACCCGGAAACGAGCCAGATTCGGAATCTCGAACGAAAAATCGCATTCCAGATTTTCTTCGTAGAATTTGCGCTGTCCGTCGTTCATGATGTCGTACACCATGTCGTGAACCTGACTGTGGTCCATCGCCGGGACATTGATCTTGCGTACGTCACCATGGACGCGGATCAGCGGGGGCAGGCCGGCTGAAAGGTGCAGGTCGGATGCTTTATTCTTGACCGAAAACGCCAGCAAATCGGAAATATCCATGAAGCCCCCTGTTATAATTTTCGAAGTCCGTTAACGAGTGGATTATGACAACAATCGCCGAACGCATGCAAGCCATTCGACACAATATCGGCGAGGCCGCGCGGGTTGCCGGGCGTGCTCCGGAGTCTGTCTGTCTGCTTGCCGTCAGTAAAACGCACTCTTCGTCCATGATTCGAGAGGCATTTGAAGCCGGCCAGCGTTGCTTTGGCGAAAATTATGTCCAGGAAGCCCTCGAAAAAATTCAGGCGCTGCACATGTTGCCTGTTGAATGGCATTTCATCGGTCCAATCCAGAGCAATAAAACCCGCCTCATTGCAGAGCATTTTGACTGGGTACACGGGATAGACCGCTTCAAGATTGCACAAAGGTTGAGCGAGGCCCGGCCAGGGCACTTGCTTCCACTGAATGTTTGCATACAGGTAAATGTGAGCGGTGAGGCCAGCAAAAGTGGATGTGCGCCGGACGAGGTATTGGTGCTATCACGTGCCGTAGCAGCCATGCCACGGCTTCGGTTGCGCGGATTGATGACCATTCCGGAGCCGACCGATGACGTTGCATTGCAGCACCAGCGGTTTAGAATGCTGGCACAGTTGCGTAGCAGTCTCGTCGATGCAGGTCTGGCGCTGGATACCTTGTCGATGGGCATGTCAGACGACTACCGGGTGGCCATCGCGGAAGGCTCTACCATTGTACGCATCGGTACGGCCATTTTCGGCGCGAGGGAATATCGCGATTTGCAAGGAACAATATGAAAATCAGTTTCATCGGCGGCGGCAACATGGCACGTGCCATCATCTCCGGTCTGCTGGCGCAGGGTTGCCCGGCTACCGACATTATGGTGGTTGAACTTGATCAGGTGCGACGCGACGGGCTCAGGCAGGATTTCGGCGTACATGTTTCTGGCGAGTTACCCGCCGCTGCCAGGGCCGATGTTATCGTGCTAGCGGTCAAGCCACAGCAATTGCGTGATGTGGCCATTTTTCTCGGCAGCCTGCTCAATACGCAACTGGTGGTTTCCATTGCGGCCGGTGTGCGTTGTTCCGATCTTTCGCGCTGGCTGGGTAATTACGGAGCTGTGGTACGCGTGATGCCCAATACTCCCGCTCAGATTCAGGCGGGTGTTTCTGCGCTTTATGCCGCTCCTGGCACTTCGGCCGAGCAACGCCAGCAGGCAGGGGTGCTGCTGGGTGCGGTCGGCACATGCGTCTGGCTGGATGATGAAACGCAGATGGATGCGGTGACGGCTGTTTCCGGTAGCGGACCGGCCTATGTGTTCTATTTTCTCGAGGCGATGCAGCAGGCAGGGGCGGAATTGGGACTGCAATCCGAGCAAGCGCGCATCCTGGCTCTGCAGACATTCATCGGCGCCGCCAGGCTGGCACTCAACAGCGAGCATGATTTTGCCACCCTGCGTGCGCAAGTGACTTCCAAGGGTGGGACAACCGAACAGGCAATCATCTCCATGGAAACGAGCCAAGTCCGTCAGGCCATCGTCCGGGCGCTTCATGCAGCATCCAATCGGTCGGCCGAACTGGGTGATTTGCTGGGGAGAGACTGATGTTTTCGCAAGCCGCCATATTCCTGCTGGAAACCCTGCTCAGTCTGTTCACACTCGGTGTATTGATGCGGTTCTACCTGCAACTGGTGGGGGCACCATTTCATAATCCGGTCTCACAAGCCGTGGTGGCTCTGACTAATTTTGCCGTTCGTCCGGTACGCCGTTTCATTCCTTCCTGGGGCGGGCTGGATTTGTCCACCCTGCTGCTCGCATTTGTAGCCCAGCTGATATTGCAACTGGCCACCTTGTGGCTCAAGGATTTCCCGGTGCTGGTGGCGGCTCCAGCGGTCTACATGGCGCTTGTTGGACTGGCGCTACTCGCATTGCTGCGGTTATCGGTTTACATCGTGCTTTATGCGGTGCTGATTCAGGCGATCCTGAGCTGGATCAACCCGCATACGCCGGCCGCTCCGGTGCTCGATAGCCTGACCCGTCCGATACTGAACCCATTACGTCGGCGCATTGGAATGAGTCATGGTCTTGATCTCACGCCTCTGGTCGTTTTTCTTGTTGCGCAACTACTGATCATGTTGATGCTCAACCCCATCGAACTGGCGTTGCTCCACCTGCTTTGAGTACTTCCTGGTATACGGTCATGGAAGATGGTCGACTGGTGCTTCAGCTGCACATTCAGCCTAATGCCAGCAAAACAGAAGTGGCGGGGCTGCATGGAGATCATCTCAAGATCAAGGTGGCAGCGCCGCCTGCTGATCACCAGGCGAATACCAAGTTGTTGGAGTTTCTCAGGAAATCATTTAAAGTCTCTAAAAATCAGGTAGTTTTACGACGAGGTGAGCATTCCCGTCAAAAGGTGGTGGAAATTATTGCCCCACCATGTGCGCCTGAATTTCTATTGCCCCAATGATTACCGAACTCGAAAAACAGATCGCGGATTACAAGCAGTGGCGTGAACAGATCGCGACAGCCATCGCTGATTACCGCGATTGGCTGGATCTGACCGGCTCTTCCGATGCCATGCAGGACTTGCGTCTTTACGACATGGCCGAATCGGTCAAGCATGACCGGCTGGTACTGGCTTTTGTTGCGGAATTTGCCCGCGGCAAGACCGAAACCATCAATGCCCTGTTTTTTTCCGATTACAAGACACGGCTATTGCCCTGCGACGCCGGGCGTACCACCATGTGTCCAACCGAGATTTTCTGGGATCCCAACGAGGAACCATACGTCAAGCTTCTGCCGATCGAGACACGCAAGAGTGACGAAAGCCTGGTGATGCTGAAAAGGACTCCCTTGGCATGGACCAAGCTGAAGCTGGACACCAGTTCCGCCGAATCGATGCAGCAGGCTTTCCATTCCCTGGTTCAACAGAAAGAAGTGACACTGGAAGAAGCGCGTGCGCTTGGATTGTGGGATGACCAGGATGTGATGATGGTGCAGGCCATGCAAACCAGGGGCAAGGTCGATGTGCCGCTATGGCGTCATGCACTCGTCAATTTTCCGCATCCATTGCTCAAGAGTGGACTGGTGATTCTGGATACGCCCGGCCTCAACACACTGGGAACCGAGCCGGAACTGACCATCAACATCATCCCCAACGCACATGCCGTGATTTTTCTGCTGGCAACTGATACCGGCGTCACCAAGTCGGATATGGCGATCTGGACCAATTACATCCGCGATCGGGCGAGCAAGAAAATTGCAGTTCTGAACAAGATCGACATTCTGTGGGATGACCTCAAGACCCCGCAGGAAGTTGACGAGATGATCCGGACGCAACTGGAATCCACTGCCCGGCAGCTGACTCTGAAGACATCGGATGTGTTTGCCATTTCTGCGCAGAAGGCACTGTTGGCAAGGGTCAGGCAGGATGCGGCACTGCTTGCCAAAAGCGGCATAGAAAAGGTGGAAAAGACTTTGGCTGACAATGTCATCGCCAGCAAACATGAAATTCTTAAAAAGAACATCCTGATCGAGGCTGGCAATATCGTGAAGGCCTCACGCAAGACTTTTCAGCAGCGAGTGGCGGATACCCGGGCACAGCTGGAAGAACTTAACAACCTGCGCGGCAAGAATCGTGATGTCGTGCAGAAACTGCTCGACAAGGTCAGTTCCGATCGTCGTGTGTATGAGGAGTCTGTTCGAACCTATACGCAGTCCAACCAGAAAGTCACCCAGATGGGCGAGGGGTTGATGGAACAGTTGAGCCTGACCAGTCTGGATCGATTGCTCGACAAGAGCAGGGAAGAAATCGGTGATTCATGGACGACCCACGGCCTGAATCTCAGTATCAAAAAGCTGATTGCGCAGACCAACGACCTGGCCGAATCGATTGCGCATCAGAGCGTGGAAATCAAGGGACTGGCGGATGAACTCTACCAGTTGTTTCACACCAGGCATGGGTTCGAGGCACGAACCCCTCCCCAACTCGATATGCTGCCTTTTCAGCAACGCATGCAGGCATTGGTCAGGACGACGGATGAGTTCTGCGATGATCCGATCAATGTCATGACGGAAAAACATTTTCTGGTGCGCAAGTTCTTTTTTAGTCTGGGCGCCCAGGCGAGAACCATCTTCGAACACGCGCATCATGACGCCAACCTCTGGCTCAAGGGTGTGGTGGCTCCGCTCAGGCTGCAGATTGCCGAACACAAGGCGCAACTCGACAAACGGACCGAATCCTTGATGAGGATCCACGAGAATCTCGATTCCTTGCAGAAAAACATCACCGAGGTCGAGGAGCATTATGCAACGCTACAGGCACAGAACGCCGCCTTGCACCAGATCCTTTTGCGACTGGTGAAAGCTACGCAGGTTGCAGAGGAAAAGAAACCGGCCAAGGAACTTCAGGCTGCCGAGCCCGAGACGGCCGGCTTTCCGGATCTTGGCATGGCGCCGCTGTTGACCTAGGTGCGACCTGAATCACATCAGCACAATATCAAACGTTTCCTGTCCATACTGGCTTTCCACCTGAAGTGATACTGGCTTGTCGATGAAATCGGAGAGCATGGCCAGTGCCTGCGATTCCTCGTCAAGAAACAAGTCGATGACTTTCTGCGAGGCGAGGATGCGGTACTCTTTTGCGTTGAACTGTCGCGATTCCCTGAGCAACTCTCGCAGAATTTCATAACAAACAGTCTGGGCGGTCTTGAGTTCGCCGCGTCCGCCGCAACAGTGGCAGGGTTCGCACAGGATGTGTGCGAGGCTTTCCCGGGTCCGCTTGCGCGTCATTTCGACCAGACCCAGTCCCGAGAAGCCGTGAAAGCCGGTTCGCACCCGGTCGCGGGATACCGCTTTCTGCAGTTCTTCCTGGACGGCGGTGCGGTGTGCCTCGTCTGCCATGTCGATAAAATCGATGATGATGATGCCGCCCAGGTTTCTTAACCGGAGCTGTCTTGCGATGGTCTGCGCCGCTTCCAGATTGGTCTTGAATATGGTGTCCGCCAGTGTGCGGTTTCCGACGAAACTGCCGGTATTGACATCCACCGTGGTCAAAGCTTCGGTCTGGTCAAAAATCAGATAGCCCCCCGACTTCAGATCGACTTTTCTGGAAAGTGCCTTTTCAATTTCCTCTTCTACTCCATGCAGATCGAACAATGGGCGATGTCCGGGGTAGTGCTCGATGCGGCTCAATACTGCCCCCGCATAACGCTGGGCAAATTCCTGCATTTTCTGAAAAGTCTCGCGTGAATCGACTGCAATTCTGGAGGTCTGGGCACACAGAAAGTCTCGCAGTACCCGCAACGGCAGGTTGAGGTCCTGGTAGATCAGGGTGCGTGTCTTTGCGTTGAGACTGGTCTCCTGCACATTGGCCCAGGCTTTGTGCAGATAGTCGAGGTCGGCCAGAAGCTCGTCATCAGAAGCGGATTCCGCCAGTGTCCGGATGATGTAACCACCTGGCTGACCGCCGGGAAGCAACTCGGTCAGACGGTTTTTCAAAGCTTCGCGCTCGGCTTCACTTTCAATCCTCTGCGAAACACCGATATGTTCCTGCTCGGGCAAATAGACCAGAAAACGTCCGGCAATGCTGATTTGCGTGGTCAATCGCGCGCCTTTGCTGCCGATGGGCTCCTTGATGACCTGTACCATGAGCGGCTGGCCCTCGTGCAGCAGTTCCTGGATCGGGCGCTGCTGGTCTTTGCCGAATTCAAGCAAATCGGCAATATGCAGAAAAGCTGCCCTTCCCAAACCGACTTCCACAAATGCTGATTGCATGCCGGGAAGCACGCGGACCACCTCGCCTTTGTAGATGTTGCCGATCAATCCCAGCGAGCCGGCGCGCTCGATATGCAGTTCCTGCACCACGCCCTGTTCGAGCACCGCCACACGGGTTTCCTGAGGCGTGACGTTGATGAGGATTTCTTCGATCATGAATGTCTCCGGAAATTCAATCTTATAGACCATGAAGTGTTGTTCAGAATCCAGTGATCCCTGCATGCTGGATATGTGCAGCGAAGCAATGCCTTGCTCGCGCATTGCCTGGAAAGAAAATCTGTTTTTGTGGAAACTCTCATTATGGCAACTGAATTCCGGCTTTTTTCAGTAGCTGTGCCGTTTCGTACACTGGCAACCCCATGACGCCGGAGTAGCTGCCCTCGATGCGGCGGATAAAAATACTGGCAAGCCCTTGTATGCCGTAGGCACCGGCTTTGTCGAGCGGCTCGCCGCTGGCAATGTAGGCAGTGATTTCTTCGTCGGTCAGAGGGGCCACCTCAACTTGAGTGCTGGACAGCGCCACTTCCACGCGGTCGTCAAATGCGATTGCGATTCCGGTATGCACGGTATGCCAACGGTCTGACAAGGCGCGCAGCATGGTGCAGGCAGCATCGTCACTTTCCGGCTTGCCGAGAATCACGCCATCGGCACAGACTGTGGTGTCGGCGGCCAGCACGGGCCTTGGTGTCATCCCGTCGCGGACAATCCGTTGCGCGCAAATTTCGGCTTTTTCGCGCGCGAGCCGTAGCACATAATGTTCTGGGGATTCATTCGGCCGAACCGACTCATCGACATCGGAGGGCAGTACGTCAAAATCCACGCCGATCTGGCGTAGCAATTCTCCGCGGCGAGGCGAGCGAGAAGCGAGATAGATTCTTTTCATTGTCCAGGGCGTTGTAACGGCAATTCCACTTCCTTGCGCTTGTTCTTGCCGAGCAGTAGTTCGATCAGTGTCAGGGAAAAATCCATCGCTGTTCCGGGACCGCGCGAAGTGACGATGTTGTCATCGACGACAACGTCCTCGTTCGAATAACGATGCGATCCGGGCAGCCGGTCGAGCACACCGGGAAAACTGGTGGCGGTTCTGTTTTCGAGCAGTCCAGCAGCATGCAGCGCCATCGGCGCTGCACAGATGGCGGCTACGTATTTCCCCGCGGACGCCATCTGCTGCATCAGGTTGATAATACGCGTGTCATTCTTCAGATGCTCAGATCCCGGCATGCCGCCCGGCAGGACGATCATGTCAAAATCAACTTTCAGTGCCTCATTCAATGACATGTCGGGAATCAACGCCACGCCCCGGCTGGCGCGCACTGGCCCTTCAGTCAGACCCGCCGATATCACCTCGATGCCGGCACGACGCAACAGGTCGATCACGGTAACCGCCTCGATTTCTTCGCATCCCTGTGCCAGTGGCACTAAGACTTTCGCCATGATGTTTCTCCAAAACGAGATGTGCGATGGTAAACCAATCGCCTGCAAGGGCAAAGCAAAGTAAAATCAGTTATTTTCAATCCTGCCTGCATCATGATCTGGAAACCCAACGTCACCGTTGCCGCCATTATCGAGAAAGATGGCAAATTTCTTCTGGTGGAGGAAGAAACTGCAGAAGGGCTACGTTTTAATCAGCCTGCCGGCCATCTTGAGGATGGTGAAACGTTGCTTGACGGAGTGCGGCGTGAAGCCTGGGAAGAAACCGCGCACCGCTTTGAGCCTGCCTGCCTGCTGGGTGTTTATCACTGGAAGCACCCAGACAAGGATATCACCTATCTGCGCTTTGCATTTACCGGCACAGTGAACGGATTTGATCCGGACCAGCCGCTTGATGATGGGATAGTGCGAGCGGTATGGATGACGCCAGATGAAATCCGCGCCACGCAGGACAGGCATCGCAGCCCGCAAGTCCTGAAGTGTATTGAACATTACCTGGCCGGGCAAATGTTTCCGCTTTCCGTCTTGACTCACTTATGAAGAAAAAAATCATTGTCGGTATGTCCGGTGGGGTTGACTCTTCCGTTACTGCGTTGCTGCTGAAAGAACAGGGCTACGACGTCGTCGGACTGTTTATGAAGAACTGGGAAGATGATGACGATGCTGAATACTGCTCTTCGAAACAGGATCTGATTGATGCCGTATCGGTGGCAGATCGTATCGGGATCGAAATCGAGGCGGTCAATTTCAGCAAGGAGTACAAGGAAAAGGTATTCGCCAACTTTCTGGCCGAGTATCAGGCTGGACGCACGCCAAACCCGGACGTCTTCTGCAATTCCGAGATCAAGTTTCGCGCCTTTCTCGATCATGCACTGGGCATGGGCGCCGATCTCATTGCGACGGGTCACTATGCACGAGTCCGCGAGGTGGATGGTCTGTTCCAGTTGTTGCGGGCAGAAGATGGCAGTAAGGATCAGAGCTATTTTCTCTATCGCCTGAATCAGGCGCAGTTGTCTCGAACATTATTTCCGCTGGGCGGCTTGCTTAAACGCGAAATACGCGAGATTGCACGCAAGGCGGGGTTACCCAATAGCGAAAAAAAAGACTCGACCGGAATCTGCTTTATCGGGGAGCGTCCTTTTAGGGAGTTTCTTAACCGCTATCTTCCCAGGGAGCCGGGCGAAATGCGCACTCCGGAAGGCAGGGTGGTGGGCCGTCATGAAGGGTTGATGTATTACACGTTGGGGCAACGTCAAGGGCTGGGCATCGGAGGAGGCCGGGAAGGAAATGGCGAACCATGGTTCGTGGCGGGAAAGGATATGACCAATAATGTGCTGATTGTGGTGCAAGGGCATGATCATCCCCTGTTGCTGCAGGACAGCCTGTGTGCCGGGGAGTTGCACTGGATCGCAGGGCACGAACCGCGCACCCACTGGGTCTACGGTGCCAAGACCCGTTATCGGCAGACTGATTCCGCATGCGAGATCGAGGCAATGGAAGCCGGAATGTGCGAAATCAGGTTTGCACAGCCGCAATGGGCGGTTACCCCGGGCCAGTCAGTGGTGGTTTATGAAAGCAATGTCTGTCTGGGTGGAGGCATTATTGCTTAGCCGGCTGACCGGGACAGCCCTGACAGTATTTGGCGTTCTGCTGTTGACCTTTCTGCTGGTACATCTGGTGCCGGGCGATCCGGTTGAGGTGATGCTGGGCGAATCGGCCACAATGGCGGACCGCTCCCAGTTGCGTGCCGATCTCGGATTGAACCGGCCTTTGCTCGTGCAGTTCGCTGATTATCTCGGGCGGCTGGGACATGGCGATTTTGGTCGCTCCATCCACTCGCACACCCCCATTACAGAACTGTTGGCGGAGCGTATCCCCGCGACTGCGCGACTGGCTTTACTGGCGCTGGCTCTAGCTATTCTGGCCGGGGTGCCGCTGGGCATTGTGGCAGCGTTGCACTGGCAGCGCTGGCCGGATCGGATCGCTACGCTGGTAGCACTCACGGGTTCGGCGATGCCGCATTTCTGGCTGGGGCCATTACTGGTACTGCTATTTGCCCTATGGTTGCCATGGCTGCCGGTAAGTGGCATGGAACTCCCCGGGTCCATTCTTCTTCCGGCCGTGACGCTGGCGTGCGGACTGGCCGCGATCCTGACCCGCATGACGCGTGCCAGCCTGCTGGAAGTGCTCAGCGAGGATTTTGTGCGCACGGCTCGTGCCAAAGGGCTGCCGGAACGCACCATAATTCTTCGACATGCGCTCAAGGCCGCGTTGTTGCCGGTGGTCACTGTGGTTGGCCTGCAACTGGGCTCACTGCTGGCTGGTGCGGTGATTACCGAGACCGTATTCGGCTGGGAGGGATTGGGACGCCTTCTAGTGGAATCGATCGAAAAACGGGATTACCCGGTAACGCAGGCCTGCGTTCTGGTGATCGCGTTGACCTACGTGCTGCTGAATCTGGCTATAGATGTGCTTTATAACCGCATTGATCCGAGAGTGCGGGTTGGCGCATGAGACTGCCGTTTCTTATTCTGGTGTTCTGGCTGGTTGCCGCCATGGTCGCACCGTGGATAGGCCCGGAACCCGATGTTATCGCGCTGGACCGAATCCTTGCTGCTCCCGGACTGACGAACTGGCTTGGCAATGACGATCTTGGCCGCGACGTGCTGGCGCGCCTCCTGGCAGGAGCGCGGGTCTCCATTTCGGTGGCGGCGGTAGTCACTGTAGCGACTTTCAGTGTAGGCACTGTGGTGGGCCTCATTGCAGGATATGCGGGCGGATGGGTCGATCGAGTCCTGATGCGTGTCGTCGATGTGTTTCTGGCATTTCCGGGAATTTTGCTGGCGATTGCATTTGCCGCCATGCTCGGGCCAGGGATCGGCAATCTGATGTTGGCACTCGGCCTCACTTCCTGGGTTGGCTATACCCGCCTGGCTCGGGCGCAGACGTTATCGTTGCGGCAGCGGCAGCATGTGCAGGCAGCGCAGTCACTTGGCGCTTCCACGTTCCGTATCCTGCGACGGCATGTATTGCCTCTGCTACTGGCCCCCTTGCTGGTGGAAATGACCTTCAGCATCGCCAGCCTGATTATTGCGGAAGCCAGCCTGTCCTTTCTTGGACTGGGTATCCAGCCACCACACGCCTCCTGGGGTGCCATGTTACGGGATGGTGTACGGTATCTGCTGGTTGCGCCTCATTATGTAATCGTTGTCGGCATCAGTCTGATGTCGCTGGTGTTGGCGATTAACGTGTTGGGCGATAAACTGCGCGACAAACTAGAACCCGCGAGGTAAATTCATGTCACTTGGCCCCATCATGCTCGATCTCGAGGGCACGGAACTCAATGCGGACGATATCCGCCGTCTGCGGCACCCGCTGGTCGGGGGCGTCATTCTGTTTAAACGCAATTACCGGTCTCCGGAGCAGTTGAAGGCGTTGACAGCATCAATTCATGCCGTACGGCAGCCGCCGTTGCTGATTTCGGTAGATCACGAAGGCGGGCGAGTACAACGTTTCCGGGACGGCTTTACCCGTCTGCCGGCCATGCGGGAACTGGGCAGGATATGGGATGGCAACCCAAAAAAGGCGAAGCATGTGGCTGAACAGATCGGATGGGTTCTTGCGGCCGAGTTGCGTGCCTACGGGGTGGATTTCAGTTTTACCCCGGTGCTGGATATTGATTTCAGCAACAGTAGTGTGATTGGCGACCGTGCCTTTCACCGCAAGACAGAGGCGATTTCGGAGCTTTCCCAGGCGTTGATGCACGGCCTCAAGCGTGGCGGCATGGCGGCGGTAGGCAAGCATTTCCCCGGCCATGGCTTTGTGGCGGCCGATTCGCACACCGAGATTCCCATAGACGAGCGGCCATTCAGCAAGATAGAACAGGACGATCTTGAGCCTTTTCGACGCATGATTGATTCCGGTATGGTGGCCATCATGCCGGCACATGTCATTTATCCCAAGATTGACGATAAGCCGGCGGGATTTTCGCGGATATGGTTGCAGCAGGTGCTACGGAAACACCTGGGGTTTCACGGCATGATTTTCAGTGATGATCTGGCAATGGAAGGCGCCACCGTGGCCGGCAACGTTACCGAGCGGGCGTTGGCCGCGCTCGATGCCGGTTGCGATATGGTGCTGGTGTGCAATCGACCAGATCTTGCGGACGAATTGCTGGAGACCCTGCAATGGAAAATGCCCGCACTCAGCATGGCCAGACTGGCACGCATGCATGGCAAGCCGCATCCTCCATCCATGCCAGCGTTGCACGAGGATCAGGAATTCATGCGGGCGATACATCAGATTGGTGAAATCGGCATCGAGGAAGGTGCACTGCCGCTGGGTGAATGAAGAGATGCATTGATTTGTGTGAAATCGCGGCGTATATTGAATATTCAGGAGGTTATCTTCTGAAGGAGTGAATCATGGATATCAGTGGTACACAATTAAGCGCAGCGATTCTGGATGAGGTTGCGGCGCAGACCAAGGTGCCTGTGCCGAGTAGTCAGCAGTCCCCGGTCCCGAACCGCAATCAGCCATCGACCGAGGTCACGCTTAGCCGTGATGCTCGTGAGCGACTTGCTCAGAACGCGGTTGCCCAGCAGTCGCCGGCCGCCATAAATGCGAGTAGCAATCCTGTTCAGCCGACAAATGAATCTTCTTCATCGGGCGATGACAGCAATGAAAAATCGGCGATTCAGGCACGCGAGATCGAATCACGTCAGCAGCAGGCCAGCTCCTCAGCCAAGGCGCAGGAAAATGCAACGACCTATACGGCCCGGGTTGCCGCACAGAATTACGTCAGCGTATCCAATTATTGAATTTTCCGTTTCCCTAGCAAGTGAACTTGTCATGGGAACGCACGTCTAAAATCTGATTTCAATTATTAAAGGGAAATATACAAACATGCAATCCGAATACCAGATTAATCCTTCCGTCAGTTCGCTTTCTCTCGGGACCCACAAGGTACTTCGCAATACTTATATGCTATTGGGCCTGACCATGCTTCCCACCGTGATTGGTGCACTGGTCGGCATGAGTATGAATATGACCTTCATGATGCAGCATCCGATCATGACGACAATCGGGATGCTTGCCGTGATGTTCGGGCTTTTCATGGGGATTTCCGCCAATCGAAATTCTGCTCTTGGTGTGGTGCTGTTGCTGGTGTTGACCGGATTCATGGGGTTGATGCTGGGCCCCGTTCTGCAATTGGCGCTCCATCTCAGAAACGGTGCTCAACTGGTAGGGCTGGCGGCCGGCGGTACAGGAATTATCTTCCTGAGCCTGGCCGGTATTGCGACCGTGAGCAAAAAGGACTTCAGTTTCCTGGGAAATTTTTTGTTTATCGGACTAATTCTGCTTGTGGTGGCGTCTCTGGCCAATATGTTCTTCCAGATTCCGGCGCTGGCACTAGCCTTGTCCGGCGTGTCCGTGCTGCTTTTCTCCGGGTACATTCTGTATGACGTAAGCCGTATTGTGCAGGGAGGTGAGACCAATTACGTCATGGCGACGCTTGCGCTCTATCTTGACATCTACAATCTTTTTATCAATTTGTTGCAATTGCTCATGGCGCTGATGGGCGAGCGCGACTGACTGTTACGCTCAAACTACTGAACGGGCCGCACTCAAATGCGGCCCGTTTTTTTATTGGCGGGGTTGAAGTGCACAGACCATTTTTACCCTATTTCTATTACAATGCAAAGGTTGCGCGGAACGCATGCGCTAGACCTTTGAATTGACATGGCCGAAGCCCCGATTCCATCACTGACCGCGATGTTGCGCGGATTCAACAATCTCCCTGCCGGGCGCAAGGTGGGGATGATGGTGGCTATGGCAGCTGTCGTCGCAGTAGTGGTCGGCTCATGGCTATGGGTTCAGGCACCGGATTATCGTGTCCTCTATGGCAATCTGTCGGATCGAGACGGTGGTGCCGTGGTTGAATCTCTGCAAAAGCTCAATATTCCATTCAAAATGGCCGAGGGTGGCGGTGCCATCATGGTCCCTTCAGGCATGGTGTACGAAGCCAGGCTCAAACTGGCTTCCCAGGGGCTGCCGAAAGGCGGTGCTGCAGGTTTCGATCTCATGGACAACATGAAGATCGGAGCTACACAGTTTCAGGAGAACGTGGCTTACCAGCGTGCGCTGGAAGGCGAAATCACTCGCACGGTCGAGGCTATCTCCGCTGTCCAGGGTGCACGCGTACATCTGGCCATTCCCAAGGATTCAGTTTTTGTGCGCGAGCAGCAAAAACCCTCAGCCTCCATTCTGATCAACCTCTATCCCGGCCGCACGCTGGAAAAGGCACAGGTGGAAGGCATCGTACATCTGGTGGCGAGCAGTGTGCCGGACATGCCGCCGTCAAATGTGACCATTATTGACCAGAACAGCAAACTGCTGACATCCGCCAACAGGCAGAGCGCAACGGGACTGGATTCTAGCCAGTTGGAATATCTGCGTGAAGTCGAACAGAACTACATTCGGCGCATTGAAGATATTCTGATGCCTATTACCGGACCGAACAATGTGCGGGCTCAGGTGACTGCAGACCTTGATTTTTCTGTGGCCGAGCAGACCGCTGAAAGTTATAAGCCCAACGCCAATCCCGAGCAGACGTCGGTACGCAGCTCGCAGACATCCGAAACCCGAGGCGAGGGAGGAGCCGGAGCTGGAGGCGTGCCGGGTGCACTGTCCAACCAGCCGCCTGGAGGCGCAACGGCGCCGATCAATGCACCTGCCGCCGGCAGAGGGGGAGGTGCGAACGGGGCAGCCCCTGCGGGTGGAACGACACACAAGGAATCGACCACGAACTTCGAGTTGGACAAGACCATCAGTCATGTGCGTAATCCTGTGGGCGGGGTGAAACGACTTTCGGTGGCGGTGGTCGTCAACAACAAGAGTGAAAAAGACAAAAAGGGAAAGATCACAACACGTGCGCTAACCAAGGACGAGTTGACCCAGATATACAACCTGTCTCGCGAAGCCATGGGTTTCAATCAGACGCGGGGCGACACTCTGAATGTGGTGAATGCTCCATTTACGCTGGCTGATAACGAGGCTGTTGAATCGGCACCGATCTGGAAGGATCCGGCCATGATTTCTCTTGCCAAGGATATCGTGAAATATCTGATCATCGCCGGTATCCTGCTGTATCTGGTCAATGGTGTGATACGTCCTGCACTGAGTGATCTCGCGCTTGCCGGGCAGGCGCAGATCGCTGCGATGGAAGCCGCATCGAATTCTGAACATCTATCCTCGGGCGGGGCAGACCATGCACATGGTACCGGGGCCAAGCGACAGCATAGCTATGAAGATGATATGCGAATGGCCAAAGAGGCGGCCAAACAGGATCCCAAGATCGTAGCCAATGTTGTGAAGGAATGGGTGAACAAGGAATGAGTGAAGAAGGCATCCGCAAGAGTGCGATTCTTCTCATGAGCATAGGCGAGGAGGAAGCGGCTGAGGTGCTCAAGTATCTGGGCCCGAAGGAGGTCCAGAAAATCGGTGCGGCCATGGCAGCGCTGGCTAATGTCACACATGATGAAATCCAGACTACGGTGAGTGATTTCCGTTCCGAAACTGAAGAGAGAACCACGCTGGGCATGGCGGCAGATGGTTATATCCGATCGATGCTGACCAAGGCATTGGGCGATGATAAAGCGGCCAGCCTGATTGACCGGATACTGCAGGGAGGGGACACCAGCGGAATCGAAAGCCTGAAGTGGATGGATTCGGGATCTGTTGCAGAACTCATCAAGAACGAACATCCCCAGATTATCGCAACCATACTGGTACACCTTGATTATGATCAGGCCAGTGAAGTTCTCGGGAATTTTACCGAACGACTTCGTAATGATGTCATGGTACGCATTGCTACGCTGGACGGCATTCAACCACATGCCTTGCGCGAACTGAACGATGTACTGACAAAGCTGCTTTCAGGTGGGGAGCATCTCAAAAAAACAACCGGGGGAGGCGTCAAGACCGCCGCCGAGATTCTCAATTTTATGGGTGGCACGGTTGAGAGCAGTGTACTTGGCAGCATCAAGGAACTGGACGCTGAACTTGCGCAGAAAATTCAGGATGAGATGTTCGTGTTTGAAGACATCATCAAAGTGGATGACCGGGGCATACAGCTTCTTTTGCGCGAGATTCAGTCGGAATCTCTCATTCTCGCGCTCAAAGGGGCGTCGCCCGAGTTGCGCGAGAAAATTTTCAAGAACATGTCACAGCGTGCTGCTGAAATGCTCCGGGATGATCTTGAGGCCAAGGGACCGGTGCGACTTTCCGAAGTGGAAGCAGAGCATAAGGAAATTCTCAAAGTTGTTCGCCGCCTTGCTGATGAAGGTCAGATCGTACTGGGAGGCAAGGGTGAAGAAGCCTTCCTTTAATCCGTTTGTATCGAACACAGTTGCATTTCTTGCATGGCTGCCGATCTGATCCCCGTTGAAACGCAGGTGAATTATCAGCCCTGGGAACCGGACTCACTGGAGAGTTCTGCACTTCAGCAGCTTAAGTTGCCTACAGCTGAAAGTCTGGAACGCATTCATCAGGAGGCGCATCACGAGGGGTACGAGGCAGGACACCGGGAAGGCGTCGAGGCAGGATATCGGGAAGGACGCGTCAGTGCTCAGGTGGAGGCCGAACGTTTCAGAGAGCTGGCAGGAGCGCTTGAGGCAGCACTGGGCAATATCGAACAGGAACTGGGCCGGGAACTGATAGCGCTGGCACTGGATATCGCAAGGCAGATGCTGGGTAAGGCACTTGAGGTCAAGCCGGAACTGTTGCTGCCGGTGGTGAGGGCGGCCATGGAAAGTCTGCCGCAAAATACGCAGCACCCCTATATCCACCTACACCCGGATGATGCCCGACTGGTGCGGGAAATGTTGGCAGCTGATCACCCTCATGCCGGCTGGCGCGTCATCGAAGATGCACATGTGCCACGTGGCGGTTGCCGGATCGAAACCTCGACGGCAGAAGTCGATGCGACACTTGCCAGTCGCTGGCAACGTATTGCAGCAGCTCTGGGCCAGGATCATGCCTGGCTCGAAGGTGGTGCAGAGCATTGAGCATTAACATTCTTCAGCAATGCCGGGAACTGCTCGGAGAGTGTCGTGAGGTTGTCCCTCGAGTCCAGCCCTGGGTGGTCACGGGTCGCCTGACACGGGTCGCGGGTCTGGTCATGGAAGCGGTTGGAATCAAGGCACCTGTCGGTAGTGTATGCGTGGTTTCCTTGCCAGAGGGGCATAGCGTCGATGCCGAAGTAGTGGGTTTTTCTGGTGACAGACTGCTACTCATGCCGTCCACTGACGTTTACGGTGTCCATCCCGGTGCCAAAGTGGCTCTGATGGACTCGCAATCCCCACAGCCCCAATCCGGCCATCCATTACATCTGTTACGTCGCCGGACCTATGACCGTGTCAAGCACGTGCCGGTTGGCCCCGCATTGCTTGGCCGGGTGGTCGATAGCAACGGCCATCCGCTGGACGGACTGGGGCCCCTCAACCTGGCTGAACGGGTTCCCTTGCAGAGTCGTCCTATCAATCCGCTGAAGCGTGCGCCTATTTCGAAAACGCTGGATGTTGGCGTGCGTGCGATCAATTCATTGCTGCCAGTCGGTCGTGGCCAGCGCATGGGACTTTTTGCCGGTTCCGGGGTGGGCAAGAGTGTTTTGCTTGGCATGATGGCTCGTTACACCAGCGCGGATGTCAATGTGGTGGGCTTGATCGGTGAGCGCGGGCGCGAGGTCAAGGAGTTTATCGAGAACATTCTTGGAGAGGAGGGAACCGCCCGCTCCGTCGTTGTGGCTGCGCCTGCCGATACCCCTCCGCTTTCACGCCTGCAGGGTGCTGCATACGCGACAGCCATTGCCGAATATTTCCGCGATCAGGGTAAAAGTGTACTGCTCATCATGGACTCCTTGACCCGCTATGCGCAGGCACAACGTGAAATTGCACTGGCAGTTGGTGAGCCTCCTGCGACTCGCGGATATCCGCCGTCGGTTTTCGCCAAGCTGCCTCAGCTCGTTGAGCGTGCGGGGAATGGCAGCAGCGAAAATGGCGGTTCTATTACGGCTTTTTATACCGTTCTGGCTGAGGGGGATGATCAGATGGACCCGATCGCCGATGCGGCGCGCGCCATTCTAGACGGGCACATTGTACTTTCAAGGTTGCTTGCGGATGCCGGGCATTATCCAGCCATCGATATTGAGTCATCCATCAGCCGGGTCATGCCAGCATTGCTGAACACGGGCGAAATGGAGCTGGTGCGTCGATTCAAGTATTACTATTCTCGCTACCAGCGCAGTCGTGATCTGATCAGCGTTGGTGCCTATGTGCGAGGGAGCGATCCGGAACTGGACGAAGCCATTGCCATTTATCCGGCGCTTGAAGCCTTTTTGCGGCAGGCTATCGAGGAGCAAGTGAATCTGGGCGGAAGTCGAACACAGCTTGAAGCGCTGCTTACCAGACGGTAATGGCAGAGTTCCGTCTAAAACCCTTGCTTGACTACGCGCGGGATCGAAGTGACGCTGCAGCGCAGGAGCTGCAGCGTCTTCGCCACCAGTGGACGCTTGCGGAAGAGAAGCTGCTGCAGTTGCAGCAATACCTGCTGGACTACCAGCAGCGCCTTGACTGCACGAGTTCCTCGGGCATGACTGTGGGCGCTATGCGTGATTTTCAACGTTTCATTGCCAAACTTGACCTTGCAATACAAGCGCAGGGCGAAGAGGTGGTGCGCTGCCGTCAGCGTTGGGAGGCTGGCCAGAATGTGTGGCTTGAGTGTGAACGCGAGGTGAAGACCTACGATGCGCTGCGCGAGCGCCACGAACGTGAGGAGGCGTACAAGGAGAACAAGCGTGATCAGCGACTGCTGGATGAGCTTTCTCAGAATCAGTACCAGCTTCTTCAGCAAAGTGATCAGAAAAAGGAATAGCCGATCAGTGGCACAGCAGTTGCTTATCTGATGGGGAATTCAATCAAGGAACAGATATGGATACCCTGCCAGTCATGACGGCAAACCTGCAGCAATCACCTGTTTCAGGAGTCGCTGAAGATATCCTGGTTGTGGATATCGCTGGCGGATCTGTTGAAGTGCCAGGACAGTTCGGCCAGCTTCTATCCAGGCAAATTCAAGGTTTTCTGGGAACTGGCCCTTTGCCTGATGCCAGCTTGCCAGTACCCGATGGGCAGGATGAAATTGCCTCTTCACGAAGTGATCCGGTTCTTGGGATGGACTTGATGCTTGCATCGAGTTTTGCTCAACCTCAGGCTGTATTGGCACCGGCTGCCGGAGAAAGCGGCAAAAATTTGCCGCGAACTGATCAGTCACCACCCGATACAACTGCAACATCAACGTCTGTGACCGGAATGGATCCTGCCCTGGCGATTATGGCTAATCTGCTGGCTGTTGACCATGTTCCAACGGTATCACAAAAATTGCAGACGACAGATTCGGGTGTGAATGTTGATCGGGATTCAATGCAATCCGTGGGGGCAGCCAGAACAGCGGATCACACTCAGCCGAAGGTGGATGTCGTTTTGGATAAGCAGCTGCTCCCACCCACCGACACCAGCCGGATGCCAGAACATCATGCTGATCAGCCCATGCCGATTTCGGCTGGAGCGTCGCAGGCACTGTCGTTCAATGCGCTAATCGTGGATCAGGCAAGACCTCCTTCAGCCGGGGAAGCGAATATGGTGACCAATCCGACGATTGACATTCCTCCGCGAGTTGATACAGGGAAATGGGGTGAGAGCCTGGGTGAAAAGGTGATCTGGATGGTAGGCAACCAGACTCAGGGTGCGGAGTTACGCCTTAACCCTCCGGCATTGGGACCGCTGGAGGTGAGGGTGAGCATGAGCGAAGGCCAGGCAACGCTTTCATTTATGACTCCCCATGCGGCGGTAAGGGAGGCGATTGAGGTGGCGACCCCGCGATTGCGTGAAATGCTTGGGGACAGCGGAATCAACTTGGGAGGTGTTTCAGTCAATGTGGGAACCTTTACCCAGCAGAATTCGTTTTCGCGAGAGACACCGCAAGGTAGTAACAACTGGAATCCAGCGGCTCAGGCAATGGATGAGGAAGTCGCTCAGGGAGTGATGTCAGTGGCGAGGCCGTTGCCAGGGCGTGGTATGGTGGATTTGTTCGCATAGATGCAATACTAGTTCTTGATCTTGCTACACTGGCCGTGTTGTGGTCAAATCTCGAAAAAGGCGCCTTGTGGCGCCTTTTTTATTTAAAATCATATAGTTGTGATTATTTCAGTTGCCATCCTCAGATGAGCCCTGTGTTGTTTTCCTTACCCAACATGATAAACAGCATAAAAAAGATGGGCAAACCACTTGTTTTTTATATAAATTCAGTTTATAAACCACAGCAAGTGTAAGGTAAGTGCGGTTATTCGCTCGCAGAATGCTTGAGTTAGGGAGACAGGAGTCGATAAATGGCAAAGGATGATGTCGAAGAAGAGGTCCCGGCACCTAAAAACAACAAGAAAATGATCATGATTGCCGTGGTTGTTGTGCTGGTACTCGCGATTGGTGGCGCTGCAGCCTTTCTGTTGCTGAGTGGTGGCAAACAGAAACATGGCAAAGATCAGGCTGAGGAGCATGCAGATAAAGAGGCCAAGACGGTAGTGGTTGCGTTTGAGGAAAAGTTCACGGTCAATCTGCGTGCTGACGATAGTGTCAATCATTTCATGCAGGTGCCAAAAGTGGAGTTGGAAGTGGCAAATGCCGAGGTGGCAAAAAAAATCGAGGAAAGTAAATCCAAGGTAAGCGACCGGATCAGCAGCACCCTGCGCAGCAAATCGATGAAGGAAATGCTGGAGCCTGGCAGCGACATCAAGCTCAAGGATGAACTGCGGAAAGTCATCAACGAGGCACTTGAAATCAGAGATGCAAGGAAAGGGGTGAAAGAGGTCATTCTGCCGGCCTCTTTTATCGTGCAATAAGGATGGTCAATGGCTGACGACATTCTCTCCCAGGAAGAGGTTGATGCCCTGCTAAAGGGCGTTACCGGGGAATCCGACTTCGATGAAGGTGCGGATGAAGGAGCGAACGGGCCAAAAACCTATAATCTAGCCAGCCAGGACAAGATCGTGCGTGGGCGTATGCCCACCATGGAAGTTATCAATGAGCGATTTGCCCGCAATCTCAGACTAGGCCTTTTTAATTTTACCCGCCGCACAGCGGAAATTTCAGTCGGCCCGGTCAAACTTATGAAGTATGCCGAGTTTGTCCGGAATCTGGTTGTTCCGACCAACCTCAATATGGTGCAGGTGCATCCTTTGCGAGGTACCGCACTGCTGATTTTTGACCCTAACCTGGTATTTCTGGTCATCGATAGTCTGTTTGGTGGTGATGGCCGTTTTCACATGCGGGTCGAGGGGCGTGATTTCACACCGACCGAGCAACGGATCATTCAGAGTCTTCTCGGCGTGGCCATGGACGAGTTGAAAAAGGCTTGGGAGCCGGTTTTTCCGATTGAATTTGAGTATTTGCGCTCGGAGATGAATACGCAGTTTGCCAACATTGCTACTCCCAGCGAAGTGGTTGTGACGACGACATTCAACATAGAGCTTGGCTCGGTGGGAGGTGATTTTCACGTCTGTATGCCCTATGCTATGATTGAACCCATTCGTGACCTGCTATACGAAGGTATGCAGGGTGATCGCATGGAAGTTGATGAGCGCTGGGTCAATTTCCTTTCCAGTCAGGTGCAGTTGACAGAAGTGAAGCTGGTCGCGAATTTGAGCCGGGCGGAATTGACCGTGCGTGAACTGCTTGGGATGAAGGTGGGAGACGTCATCTCGCTGAACATTCCTGAATCCATCACTGCTAACGTTGAGGGTGTGCCAGTGTTGGAATGTGGTTATGGCGTGCACAATGGCCAGTATGCGCTTAAGGTAAAACGTTTCCTGACAGCAGAAAATTCGGTAACAGGGTAGCCACATGGCTGAAGAAGAGGCGGGCGTGGTTCCAGAAGAAGCCAATGCAGGCGGAGATGAGCAGTTCACCGCCGACGATTGGGCTGCAGCCATGGCAGAGCAGGCGAGTTCAGAGCCGGTAGCTGCTGAGCCTGCTTCGGTGATGGCTTCATCCAATCCTGCAGTTTTTGGTGAAATCAGCCCAGAGTTGAATCTGCCTCCTGAATCTGCCAGAAATCTTGAGCTCGTGATGGATATTCCGGTGCAAATGACGGTCGAGCTGGGGCGGACCAGGATGCCTATACGAAATCTGCTGCAGTTGGCTCAAGGATCGGTGGTCGAACTCAACGAACTTGCAGGTGAGCCCTTGGATGTCTTTGTCAATGGCTGCCTAGTTGCGCAGGGTGAAGTTGTCGTCGTCAATGAAAAGTTTGGCATTCGTCTTACCGATATCATTACCCCCTCCGAGCGTCTTAAAAAGCTTAGATGACTTCGGTCATGTTCAGAGTATTCCGCATCGTGCTCGGGATGACGGTGCTTGTAAGCCTGCCCCTGAATGTTCTGGCCGCCGAGCCACCTGTTTCCGTCGGTACGACAACCTCTTTTGTGAACGCCCTGCAAATGTTACTTGCACTGGGGATTGTTCTGGCCGCCATTGCCGGTACGGCATGGGTGCTCAAACGGATGACGCCAGGACAGGCAGGAAATTCAAGCGGCATACGCGTGGTTTCGGCTGTGGCTGTAGGCCCTAAAGAACGGGTAGTGCTGGTTGACGTATCAGGAACCAGACTAGTATTGGGCGTGGCTCCAGGTCAGGTCACCAAACTTATGGAACTTCCCTTGCCTGAGTCCCCGGAAGACCTACCGGATACTGTGTCTCCCTTTATGGGCAAACTGAAAGAATTTCTGGCAAGCCAGAGGGAGCAGAAGTGAAGGCACGCCAATGGATATGGCTGCTAACTGGCCTGTTGTTACCGATGCTGGCTATTGCCGAGCAAGGGATCCCTGCCTTTACAAGTACGCCCGGAGCGGGGGGGGCCACGAATTATTCTCTGTCTCTACAAACGCTGATTCTCCTGTCAGCACTGACTTTCCTTCCTGCCGCGTTGCTGATGATGACGGCATTTACCCGGATTGTGATCGTGCTGGCGTTACTTCGACAGGCAATTGGTACCATGCAGTCACCGCCCAATCAGGTTCTGGTCGGGTTGTCACTGTTTCTGACTTTTTTCGTGATGGCGCCCGTGTTCGACAAGATTTATGTTCAGGCCTACCAGCCTTATGTCGAAGACAAAATCAATTTGATGCAGGGCCTGGAGAAAGGCGCGGAACCGCTCAAGGAATTCATGTTGAGGCAAACGCGCAAGGACGATCTGGCCCTGTTTGTGAAGATATCTAAAACCCCACCGTTGCAGGGGCCGGAAGCTGTCCCGCTAAAAATACTGGTGCCAGCTTATGTGATTTCCGAGTTGAAGACGGCTTTTCAGATTGGTTTTATCATATTCATTCCTTTTCTGATTATTGACCTAGTCGTTGCGAGTGTGCTGATGTCGATGGGGATGATGATGCTATCGCCCGTGACAATTGCATTTCCGTTTAAGTTGATGCTGTTTGTTCTGGTGGATGGCTGGGGCCTGATCATCGGGTCTCTGGTCCAGAGCTTTTACGTATGATGACTCCGCAGACCGTGCTTACGGTGGTCGAGCAGGCGCTGGAAGTCGGTGTCATGCTGTCGGCCCCTATGCTGGGGGCGGCATTGATTACAGGGCTGCTGGTTAGCCTATTTCAAGCTGCAACGCAGATTAATGAAATGACGCTCTCGTTTATTCCAAAATTGCTGGTGCTGGTAGTCATGCTGGTGCTGGCGGGGCCATGGATGATTAATCTGATGGTCGATTATATGCACCGGCTGTTTGCCAGTATTCCCGGACTTATTGGTTAATACTCCATCATGCTGACCGTTACTTCCGTTCAGCTCAATGTCTGGTTGGCGTCATTCTTATGGCCTTTCTGCAGAATTGCGGCATTGCTGGCGGCTTCCCCCTTGTTTGGCGCACGAGGGATTCCTACAACGGTCAAGGTCTTACTCGCATTTTCAGTCACGGTGGTGGTGATACCCTTGCTTCCATCGATGCCAGAAATGTCTCCGACATCGGCAGAAGGAATGCTCATTCTGGTACAGCAGATGATGATCGGCTTTGGAATGGGGATGGTCGTCAGACTGGCTTTCAGTGCTGCCGAAATGGGCGGACATATCATGGGTCTCCAGATGGGGCTTGGATTTGCCACTTTTTTTGATCCACAAAATGGAACACAGGTCCCACTGCTGGGGCAGTTCTTCGGCATCACTGCCATGTTGCTGTTCCTTGGATTTAACGGCCATCTGATGATTATTTCTGCACTTGTCGAGAGTTTCAACACGCTGCCGGTCGGGATGTTTATCGCGCTCAAGAACTGGAAAGCACTGGCCATGGCGGGAGGAAGTATTTTTAGCTGGGGCTTGCTGATTTCGATGCCGGTGCTGGCAGCCGTCATGATGGCCAATGTGGCGCTTGGAGTATTGACCCGTGCGGCACCTCAACTCAATATTTTTGCGGTTGGCTTTCCGGTCACGCTGGGGTTGGGATTTATCGTGCTGGCTTTCTCATTGCCCTATTTCCTGCCATTATTCCAAGGGATGATCGAGCAATCCATGAATACCATGATGATGTTGGCCAAACCGGGGAGATAAAGATTGTCGTCAAAAGAACGCGAACAAGCCGCACTTGCGGCGTATCAGAAACTGATGCGTGGCAAAGGCGCTGATGAGGATAATCTGGCCCGTCGAGGCGAGTTGCTGGCGCCTTTGATGACATTGCTGGAAGGACAGCCGGCGGAAGGCTGGCTGTATCGCGACTCGGTGAACGAAGTGATGCCCGCGATAGAGCGCGATCAGTGGCCATATTTCTTGCAACTTACCCGTGAATACTATCCATTCTGGTCGGACGATATTAAGGCCATTGCGGCGCTGAATGCCAGTGACGGATTTTCTGTGGAAGCCCCTCGATCCATGCAGACGGAAGAAAGCCTCAAGCAGGTCTGGAAACGGTTGGATTCGGAGAAATTTGAAGTGGCGGAAACCTGGCCACTGAAAGCCTATATGGCGGCTTTGCGAGAGGAGGGGGCGGATAAGTCAGTGGTTGAAACCCGTCAGAAGCTGGTCAAATTGCTGCTGCTGCAGTTGCGTGAATTGACCGAGAAAAGCGGCAAACAATATCGCGTTGCAGTCGAGTCCGTGCTGCCGCTGTTTGTGATGAAGGAGACGCGCAAGCTTTACCTTGTTGTAGTACGAGAGTTCTTTTACTTCTGGATGGGTGATCCGGACGCGCCTTCCCATATCAATCTGGACTCGAATTGATTCTGAATCATTGCCATATGCTGATCGACCTTGCGTAGATGATCTGGAGCGTTGATCCTATTCTGATTTGATCAGTTTTAATTGATCTTCAATGCGTTCACATAAGGTTTCCAGGATCTTGATGCGCGCATAGTTTTTGTCGTTGGCCTCGATGATTGTCCAAGGGGCGTAATCCGTGCTGGTGCGGTCGATCATGTCGCAAACGGCAATCTCGTATGCATCCCATTTTTCCCGGTTACGCCAGTCTTCATCAGTGATCTTGAAGCGCTTGAAGGGAATCTGCTTGCGTTCTTCGAAGCGACGCAATTGCTCGTCCTTGCTGATTTGAAGCCAGAACTTAACGATGATGTCGTTCTTGCGTGCAATCTGTTCCTCAAAATCATTGATTTCGCCATAGGCGCGCATCCAGTCGTATTCAGAGCAAAACCCTTCAACGCGTTCGACCAGCACGCGTCCATACCAAGACCGATCAAAAATTGATATCCGTCCATGTCTGGGAATATGACGCCAGAAGCGCCATAAGTAGGGTTGCGCGCGTTCCTCCTCGGTCGGAGCAGCAATCGGAGTGATGCTGAAAATGCGTGCATCAACGGCCTGCGTGATGCGGCGAATGCTCCCGCCCTTGCCTGCAGCATCGGAACCCTCGAAGACGCAAAGTGTGGACATTTTGCTAAAGCGTGGATCACGTGTCAGCTTGTTCAGCCTTCCCTGGAGGTGCTCCAGTTCCTTGACGTATTTTTCCTTGTCGATTTTTTTGGATAAATCGAGCTGCTTGAGGATGCTGATGTTATCTACTGGCGCGATAAGCGGAGGAGCACTTGCAGACTGGGGTTTGGCTTCCGGGTGATCCAGCCGCTTGCGAATGGCTTCAAGTATCTGCCTGCCGACAGTCAGATTCCGATAGTTGCCATTAGTACCTTCGACGATAATCCATGGTGCGGCTGCTGTACTGGTTTCGCGCAATACATGCTCTGATATGGTGCGAAACTCGTCGTACATTTTGAGGTGCTTGCGGTCCAGATCAGTGACCCGCCAGCGTGTATGTGGATCGGCTTCAAGCTTGTCAAAACAATTTTTCTGGGCTGACTTTGACAGGTGGAACCAGAATTTAAGGATCAGGGCGCCTTCGTCTGTTAGCATTTTTTCAAATCGAACGACTTCGTCCAGCGCCTTGGTGAGTCCTTCATTCTTGATTTCTCCATACGTTCGTTTGATGATAGGTTCGGTGTACCAGGATCCAAAGTAAATTCCAATTTTCCCCTTTGGTGGCAAGGATCGCCAGTAACGCCACATATGTGGTCGTTCTACTTCCTCATCCGAAGGATTGCCAAAGGCAAAGGTATGAATGTGGCGTGGATCCATCCATTCATTCAGCAGATTCGCGGTTTCACCCTTGCCCGCTCCATCCACGCCACCGATCAGTATGATGACGGGAAATTTTCTGGAGTCTGCCAGATCATATTGCGCATCGAGCAGTGCTTCGCGTAGTGCCGGAACCTCTTTTTTGTACGTGGTCTTGTCGATTTTATGGCCAATCTCTGCTGATTCGAACATGATCGTACCTCCTCAAGAATATTGGTTCATGGTGCTACTTTTTGGAATCCAAGTAAAGCTTGAGGATAAGTGTGTCTGCATTGCACCATATTAAGGCCCCAATCCGGTGCGATGCACTAATATGGTGCGTCATGATTGCGTGGCGTGCGAAGTTGTTATTAATAATCAATTGATTAATATGCTGGTTTGATTTTTGCTAAGAAATAAAAAATTTTTGGAGGTGGTTGATGGAAGTTTACAAGTCAGCAAGCGATGTATTGTTCGTCCTTCTCGGTGCAATCATGGTGCTTGCGATGCATGCCGGATTTGCTTTTCTTGAAGTCGGTACGGTACGAAAGAAAAATCAGGTCAATGCGCTGGTTAAAATCATGGTGGATTTTTCCGTGTCTACCATCGCCTATTTTTTCATTGGTTACGGCATTGCTTATGGTATTCATTTCCTGCATGGGGCAGAGGTTCTGGCCGCAAAAAATGGTTATGAACTGGTCAAGTTTTTTTTCCTGTTGACGTTTGCAGCGGCTATTCCGGCCATTGTTTCCGGTGGCATTGCCGAGCGCATGCGTTTTAACCCTCAACTTGCCGCGACTTTTTTACTGGTTGGATTTATCTATCCCATATTTGAAGGCATTGCCTGGAACGGACAATACGGGTTTCAGGATTGGCTTCTCGGCAACTATGGAGCCAAATTTCATGATTTTGCCGGATCTGTTGTGGTTCACGCGATGGGCGGATGGATCGCGCTGGGTGCTGTCATCCTGCTTGGGGCACGGCGCGGACGTTACAGCAAAGACGGGCGTTTGCACGCTTTTCCACCCTCTAATATCCCATTTCTGGCCTTGGGTGCTTGGATCCTGACCGTCGGCTGGTTCGGATTCAATGTGATGTCGGCACAGACGCTTGAAGGTGTGACGGGGCTTGTGGCATTGAATTCTCTGATGGCGCTCGTTGGTGGAACGCTGGCAGCACTGGTGGCCGGCAAAAATGACCCCGGTTTTGTCCATAATGGTCCCCTGGCAGGTCTGGTGGCCGTCTGCGCGGGCTCGGATGTGATGCATCCGCTTGGAGCTCTGATGACAGGTATTGTCGCAGGGGGAATGTTCGTCTGGGTATTCACCATGACACAAAACCGCTGGAAAATTGACGATGTGCTTGGTGTCTGGCCTTTGCATGGATTATGCGGAGCATGGGGCGGAATTGCAGCCGGGATTTTTGGCATGAAAGCGCTTGGCGGCATGGGCGGTGTCAGTCTAAGCGCACAGTTTATTGGAACCTTTGTCGGCGTCATGATCGCTCTTCTTGGCGGATTCTCTGTCTACGGATTTCTGAAATCAACCATGGGTATTCGGCTGGATCCAGAAGAGGAATATGAGGGCGCAGATCTTTCCATCCACAAGATTACTGCAACACCTGATACCAATACTGAAGAATAAAAAAGGCAGCCGTAAGTCTGCCTGAAGGGAGGAGATGATTATCATCGGATGATCGGATGGTATTATCCTGATTAATCCCCGAAAAATCAAATTTTTCTTTCGAGCAGGCTGAAATTTCTCCATGAAATAACGTTATTGCGCACTTTGCATACCACGAACGTAAAAACGATAGTCGTTGCGCCCGTCCTTTTTGGCATGATACATGGCAATGTCGGCGTTAATCAGCAGAAGTTTTTCGTCATCTCCGTGTTCTGGATAGGCGGCGATTCCAATGCTGCCGGAAATATTTAATTCATGCTCAGTCACCTGAAATGGCTGTTTTAATGCGTGCAGAATTTTTTCTGCAACAACAGTGGCATCATGTTCCTGATCAATGGTTGGCAGCAGAACAACAAACTCGTCGCCGCCGATCCGGGCTACAGTGTCCGATGCACGTACACAGTCGAGTAACCGGCGTGCAACCTGTTTTAACAACAGATCGCCTATTTCGTGTCCCAAGGTATCGTTTACCGGTTTGAATTTGTCCAGATCAAGAAACATGACGGCCATATGCGTTTTGTCTCGTCGTGCCTTGATCACGGCCTGCTGGAGACGATCCGTGATCAGTGCTCGATTGGGCAGATCGGTAAGTGGATCGAAGTGCGCCATGTGACGCATGCGTTCTTCCATATCTTTGCGCGCCGTGATATCGGCATGGGTGCCAATCATGCGTAGCGGCTTGCCGTCAGCCGTGCGGCTGACAATCATGCCGCGGGCAAGGACCCATTTGACACTGCCATCCTTGCCGATGGTTCTATGTTCGTTGTAATAGGTTGGGGTGCGGCCATCCAGATAGGCATGAATGTCCTCGTCTACCTGTGCGCGATCATCCGGATGTATACGTTTGTGCCATGCCTCCTCGTTGGTGGCAATCTCTTCGTCGGTATATCCAGCCAACTCTTTGTAACGGGGTGAGAAAATCACGGTGTCCGTCTGCACATTCCAGTCCCAAACCCCGTCCCCAGCACCTTCCAGGGCAAACTTCCAGCGTTCTTCGCTTTCGCGCAAAGCACGGGTCAGCCGAACAAGTCGCCAAGTGGCAAGCAATAATATGACGAAGGAAAAAAACGCAATAAGACGTGACAATAACATAATGCACTCAGTTGATTACCCCCCGGCTTGGGAGTTTTGATTTTCACCTGCATGCGAGATTTTATCAATGGACATGCATCAAGATAGGGATGCGTCTGGAGCCAAAGGGCTTTTCGAAACGTCCGAATCGGCCGGCAATGGCAGTTCCACATTGACGGCAGGTGCCTTGATCTGTGAGGTCGTAGAAGCCAATTTCATACCAGTCGCGTTCGATTAATGAGTGGTGACAGGATGGGCAGATGGTGGCGCCACCCTCCGGATCATGCACATTACCGGTATAGACATAATGGAGTCCGGCATCCAGAGCGATGTTCCGTGCCCGGGACAGGATGGCATGTGGTGTGGGTGGCACATCCGGCATTTTCCAGTCCGGGTGGAACGCGGTGAAATGCAGGGGAACGGAGGGACCGAGTTCCGTGGTTACCCAGTGCGCCAGTGCGGTAATTTCGGAGTCAGAGTCGTTATGCCCGGGGATAAGCAAGGTGGTGATTTCAAGCCAGCAATTCGTTGCGTGATGCACATAGGACAGTGTGTCCAGAACCGGTTTCAGATGCGACCCGGTGAGTTTGAGATAGAAATCCTCGCTGAACCCCTTCAGGTCGATGTTTGCCGCATCCATGTGTGAATAAAATTCGCGGCGCGGAGCGTCATGCATGTAACCTGCTGTGACCGCCACGGTTTGTAAACCCAGTGCATGACACTCCGTTGCGGTATCCACTGCATATTCGAGAAAAATCACCGGGTCGTTGTAGGTGAAGGCAACACTCTTGCAGCCATGCGATTTTGCTGACTGTGCAATTTGTTCCGGCGACGCCTGATCCATCAACCGGTCCATATCGCGCGATTTGGATATATCCCAGTTCTGGCAGAACTTGCAGGCCAGATTGCAGCCTGCCGTGCCGAAAGAAAAAATGCTAGATCCCGGATAGAAATGGTTGAGTGGTTTTTTCTCGATGGGGTCGATGCAGAATCCGGAACTGCGTCCGTAGGTCGTGAGAACCATCTCGTTGCCAGCCATGCCTCGTACAAAACAAGCCCCGCGCTGACCTTCATGCAATTTGCAGTCGCGCGGACACAGGTCACACTGGATGCGCCCGTCATTCATCCGGTGCCAGTAACGCGCCGGGTGATGTTCATCAATCCGAATGGGTTCTTCCATGCTGCATTTTCTCATTCTTTCCATTTATTCACGGAGTAGCGGTAGAGCTTTACCTGATGGGACCAGAAATCCTCTGTCAGGCCTGCCTTTCGCTTGAGATGTGCCATGAACAAGGCAGGTGCAGGCAGCTGCTCCCACACTTGTGGCAAAAAAGTGCTGCGGTATTGCCCGGCCTTGAATACCACACCATCGATATTGGGCTGCAGTTGTTGCAAGGCATCGGCTTCGTCATTAAAGGTGATTTCCTGTGGTGGCGATAGCAGGGATACCTCGACTTTGAGATCAGCCAGTTCGCGGTTTTCCAGTGGTGGAAAACGCGGGTCATGGAAAGCTGCTGCCAGCGCGTTCTGGCAAACGTCTTCGCGTAACGATCTGTAGGCTTCGAGCGTGCCGATGCAACCGCGAAGTCTGCCGTGATGGGTCAGGGTCACGAAAGTCGCTCCGGGATTAAGCAGCCAAGGCGTATCTTCAATGACGGGGGGGCTGGAACCGAAGACTGATTCGATGGTGCCACGGGCCAGTTTGAGAAGTGTCGTGCCGTCGATCATAGGGGCTCCGTATAGGCAAAGGCAGCATAACCTACCACGCGTGATTTATCGCCAGCAGTATCGCCGGAATTGCACAGATCAAGCAAATGTGGCGTCAGACCATGTCGGCGTGCGGCCTGTGACAGTCCATTAACGGGTGTTCCGCCGCAAGCCTGCTCATGGGAGACAGTCTTCCCGTTGAGTATCGCTTCCACCGTCCCACCATCGATGCGCTGCGCGTTCGGATATGAATGGAAGTGAGAAAGATCGGAGCTGACGACAATCAAAGTCTCCGGCCCGCCCCACACTGCTTGAATTACCTCGGCCACTTCATCAGCACTTGCCATGCCAACAGCCAGCGGGAGTAGCTTGAAATTGTGCAGCACGGATTGCAAAAACGGCAACTGCACTTCCAGCGAGTGCTCAAGCATATGGGCCTCGGTGCTGACCGTGACTTGCGGCAAGCCGGAGACCTGACGTGCCGCCTCCATATCGATCGGTACCCGGCCTAGTGGCGTATCAAAGGCATCAGTGCCCGGCAATGCCAGCCCGCGTACTGCTACCCGGTGCGTTGGACCGAGCAGGACAACGCGACTTACCTGGTCTGCCAGTGGCGACAACAATGCATAAGCTGTGGCAGCCACCTGGCCTGAGTAGATGTAACCTGCATGCGGGGCAATGATGGCCTTGGGGCGAAGGTCGGCCACTTTGGCCGCAGCCAGCATGGCGTGCACATTGTGCGCGAGTGTTTGCGGATCACCGGGATAAAACATGCCGGCGACGGCGGCAGGACGAACATTCATGGCAACCTCCTTTATTCCCTTCATTGGGCCAAAGCGGCTGGGATCAAGAGGGCCATGCTATGATTTTGCATGGCAAAAAATTATGTTCTTGTTCCCGCAGCCGGAAGTGGTAGCCGCATGGGCGCTGAGTTGCCCAAGCAATACCGAACGCTCATTGACAAGCCCATGATTCATCATACGCTTTCCGTGTTTTGTGCGCACCCGGCAATTACTCGTATTTATGTGGTGATCAGCCCCGATGACGAGTTATGGGAATCTGATTTGTCAGTTGCGGTATTACGTTGCGGGGGTGACACCCGTGCCGCTTCTGTTCTGAATGGGTTGGAAGCAATCGAGGCAGATGATGATGACTGGATTCTGGTCCATGACGCGGCTCGCCCCTGCATCACTGCCGAACTGCTTGACCGGCTGTTCTCGGAATTGATGGATGATCCGGTGGGCGGTATCCTCGCTGTGCCAGTGGCTGACACGCTCAAACGTGCCGACGAGGCTAATCGCATAGCCACGACCGAATCACGAGACGGTCTGTGGCAGGCGCAGACGCCGCAGATGTTCCGCTACGGATTGCTCAAGCGCGCACTGCAGTCGCTGGGTACCGACAGGCCCACCGACGAAGCACAGGCGGTGGAGCATCTCGGTTTTGCGCCAAAGCTGGTCTTGAGCAATCGTAACAATCTGAAAGTCACCTTTCCCGAAGATATTGAAATGGCGGAAATGATTCTGAAAACAAGAGGTTTCGTATGATGATACGTATTGGACATGGTTTTGACGTCCACCCCATGATCCTTGGGCGCAAGTGCATTATTGGTGGTGTGGACATCCCGCATGAAAAAGGACTGGATGGTCATTCGGACGCGGATGTGCTGCTGCATGCCATTTGCGATGCCATGCTGGGAGCGGCAGCCTTGGGTGACATTGGCCGGCATTTCCCCAATACGGACCCCCGTTTCAAGGGCATTGATTCACGCGAACTTCTCTTTCACGTCGCCGGCCTGCTCAAAGCCAGGGGCTATCGTGTTGTCAATGTGGATGCCACCGTGATTGCAGAGGCTCCCAAACTGGCGCCGTATATCAATGCCATGTGCGCCAATATTGCTGCGGACCTTGATGTGGGTATCGATTGCGTCAACGTCAAGGCGACGACCTCGGAGCAATTGGGATTTACCGGCCGCGGAGAAGGCATTGCGGCCGAAGCGGTCTGCCTGATCGAAAAATCTTGAGTGAGCAGCTATCCGGTTGCCCGTCGGTCGTCGATGAACTCGGGTTTCTTTCCCTGCATCTGGATGGCGGCAACTTTCAGAGTCTGATGCGCAAGAGTCGCCCGCATCGGCTTGAGTTGGGCTATACCCGCACCATGATGAGTTTTCTGCTGTTCAAGCCGCAACCTCGCCATGTCGTGATGATCGGCCTTGGAGGTGGCTCGATTGCAAAGCATTGCTACCGTCATCTTCATCAGTCTCGCGTCACTGTTGTTGAAATCAACCCGGATGTAATCGCACTGCGCGAGCAGTTCTATATTCCGGATGACAATGCGCGTTTCAGTATTATGTGTAAGGATGGCGCGGAATTTGTAGCGCGGCATCCCGAAATGGATGTGCTAATGGTTGATGGTTTTGATCAGCAGGGGCAGGTGCCGCAGCTTTGTACACAGCAATTTTACGATGACTGTTTCTCCGCTCTGTCATCCGACGGTGTGTTGGTTGTGAATATTCTCGGAGCAGATACCCGCTTCGATGTCTATCTGGCCCGTATACGCCAGAGCTTTGCCGACAGGGTGAAGGTGCTGCGTTCAGAAGATTGTGAAAACAGGATCGTAATTGCCATCAAGGGTGAATCGGGGGACCTGTCAGAACGGGAACTCATGTCACGTGCGGCTCAGCTGGAGATACGGCACAGTCTGAAATTCAGGCATATGGCCGGGCAGATCGTCCAAATGGCCTAGGCGGCCTTCACCAACACGACTACCGCGCCGCTGCCGCCATCCACCTGTCGAGCCTGGGCGTAGGCAATCACCTCATCGCGCTGCATCAGCCAGCTGCGCAGTTTGTTCTTAAGCACTGGCTCGCGGTTTCTTGAGCCCAGCCCCTTGCCGTGGATGATTCTGACGCAACGGATACCCCGTTTCTTGCTACGCGTGAGGAATTCGGAGATGGCCGCACGCGCCTCGTGAACAAGCATGCCATGCAGGTCAAGCTGGGCCTGTATCACCCAATGGCCACGGCGCAGTTTTCGCAACAGATCCGGCGCATGGCCGGCACGAATGTAAAGCAACTCCTCCCCGGTTTCCAGTTCGTCGGCCGGGATGTAGTCGTCTGAAAGCGAATCGACAAGGGCCTGGCGCTCGTCGAGGATTAGCTGCTGCGGAATCGGGCGTGGCTTGCTTGGCTCGTGATGCACCCGTTCGTGCTTGAGCGGTTTTGCGCCCTTGATCGCCTCACGGAAAAGACCGGCTTCATCTTCCATCCGGATAATCCTGACGTCAGATTACTTCAGGTGATCCAGGTAACGTTCGGCATCCAGTGCCGCCATACAACCGGTTCCTGCACTGGTGCAGGCCTGACGGTAGATGTGATCCTGTACGTCGCCAGCGGCAAAAACCCCGGGAATGCTGGTTTGAGTAGCATTTCCGTTGCGGCCGGCCTGGGTGACAAGATAACCGCCTTCCATCGCTAGCTGATCAACGAACAGGTCGGTATTGGGTTTGTGGCCGATCGCGATGAAGACCCCCTGCAATGCGATATCCCTGGTGTCGCCGTTCTGTATGTTTCTGACGCGCATTCCGGTGACTCCGCTGTCATCTCCCAGAACCTCATCAAGCGTGGAATTTAGTTCCAGAACGATCTTGCCGGCAGCGACCTTTTCCATGAGTTTGTCGATCATGATGGCTTCGGCCTTGAACTTGTCTCGTCTATGTACCAGCGTTACCTTGCTGGCGATGTTGGCAAGATAGAGCGCTTCTTCCACGGCGGTATTGCCTCCCCCGATGACTGCAACTTCCTGATTCCGATAGAAGAAACCATCGCATGTGGCGCAGGCCGAAACGCCTTTTCCGGAAAACTTTTCCTCGGATGGCAAACCTAGATATTTGGCTGAAGCGCCGGTGGCGATAATGAGCGCGTCGCAGGTGTATTCACCACTGTCGCCGATCAGGCGGAAGGGTTTTTCAGTGAGTTTTGCCGTATGAATGTGGTCAAAAATCATTTCGGTCTGAAAACGCTCCGCATGTTGCAGGAAACGCTGCATCAGTTCCGGTCCCTGGACGCCGTTGACATCGGCCGGCCAGTTGTCGACTTCGGTAGTGGTCATCAACTGGCCACCTTGGGCGATGCCGGTGATTAATACCGGCTTCAGATTGGCGCGTGCGGCGTAAATGGCGGCGGTATATCCGGCAGGACCTGAGCCGAGGATGAGCAGTCGAGCGTGTTTGATGGGCATACGAAACTCCAGGTGAGCTAAAAGGACACTGATCTGAATTTTAACTTGGAGTTCCATGCAACTGGAAACAAAAGTCGCATTTCGATCGAAAATGGCTGATGTAGTTTCAATCTGCCAGATTGGACTTTGGTTGGTATAATCCAACTGATTGTTAAGAATCTTGGATATGTTTTTCAATAAGCCCCCATCTGCTACGCGAAACGTCCGACAGGTCCCGGAAAAGACTGTTGGACTGCTACGTGAAGCCTGGTGGCTGGTGCTGGTGACGATCGGTGTCTTTCTGGCGGCGGTTCTGGCCACTTATAATCGCGACGATCCAGGCTGGTCCCACAGCGCCAGCGATTCAACTGTCATCCATAATCTGGGCGGGACATTGGGTGCCTGGTTGTCGGATATTCTGCTTTATCTATTTGGCAGTTCGGCCTGGTGGTGGGTGGCCCTGGCATTTATCGGAATTCGATGGGCCTACCAACGGCTGGATAGTGTTGGCATTGCCGATCGCCCCATTCTGTTTTACCACCTGTGTGGCTTTGCACTGATGCTGTTTGCTTCAGCAGCGATTGAAGCGGGTCACTTGCGTCATCTCCATTTGACTTTGCCACTTGCGCCCGGAGGTATGCTTGGGGCGGTTGTGGACGACGCATTGCTCAAAGTGCTGGGTTTTGCTGGCACTACACTGGTCCTGTTGCTGGCATTTGCCATCGGATTCAGCCTGTTTACCGGTGTATCGTGGCTGACTATGACTGAAAAACTGGGTGCAGCGCTGGAGTTGGCCTATTTAAAAGCGAGGCAGGCATGGGCAGAGCATCAGGACCGTCGTGCTGGTGAGGTGGCAGAGCAGTTGCGTGAGGAATATGTCGAAAGCGAACGTAAAAGGACTGAAGATCACGCACCGGTACGCATCGAGACACCTGTACTGGAAATCCCCAGAAGTGACCGGGTCGAGAAGGAGCGGCAGACACCGCTGTTTCAAGCCTTACCTGATTCGCCATTGCCACCCTTGCATTTGCTGGACGAGCCACATGGCGAGATCGAAGTACAGTCGGCCGAGACGCTGGAATACACTTCCCGCCTGATCGAGCGCAAGCTCATGGATTTCAATCTTGAGGTCAAAGTGAACTCTGCCTTGCCTGGCCCCGTGATCACCCGTTACGAATTTGAGCCTGCGCCGGGAGTCAAGGGGGCGCAGATTACCAATCTGGCTAAGGATCTGGCCCGTGCACTCTCGGTCGTCAGTGTGCGTGTGGTGGAAACGATTCCTGGTAAGAGTTGCATGGGCCTGGAAATTCCCAACCCCAAGCGTCAGACGGTGTACCTGTCCGAAATTCTTGGTTCCCAGGCTTACGCAGACATGAACTCAGCGTTGACCATGGCGTTGGGTAAGGATATTTCAGGTAAGCCATCGGTCGTCGATCTGGCCAAAATGCCCCATGTTCTGGTTGCAGGAACTACCGGATCGGGCAAATCGGTGGCGATCAACGCCATGATATTAAGTCTTCTTTACAAGTCCGAGGCGACGCAAGTCCGGCTGATTCTGGTTGATCCCAAGATGCTGGAACTCTCAGTATACGAGGGCATTCCGCATCTGTTAGCGCCGGTGGTGACCGACATGAAGCAGGCAGCCAATGCGCTTAACTGGTGTGTTGCCGAAATGGAAAGGCGCTACCGTATGATGTCCTCGCTGGGGGTGCGAAATCTGGCCGGTTTCAACCAGAAAATTCGCGAGGCGCAGAAGGAAGGCCAGGTCATTACCAATCCATTCAGCCTGACGCCGGATGCCCCTGAGCCATTGGAAGAATTGCCGTTGATCGTGGTGGTGATCGATGAGTTGGCCGACATGATGATGGTGGTTGGCAAGAAGGTGGAAGAACTGATCGCCAGACTTGCCCAAAAAGCCCGTGCATCCGGCATCCACCTGATACTTGCAACGCAGCGCCCCTCGGTTGATGTTATCACTGGACTGATCAAGGCCAATATTCCGACCCGGGTTGCCTTTCAGGTGTCCAGCAAGATTGATTCGCGCACTATTCTGGATCACATGGGCGCCGAGGCTTTGCTCGGCCAGGGCGACATGCTCTACCAGCCTCCGGGGACCAGCTATCCCCAGCGGGTACATGGGGCCTTCGTGTCGGATGCCGAGGTGCATCGTGTCGTGGAGCATTTGAAATCACTGGGTCAGCCGAATTACATCGACAGCATTCTCAACGGTGTCGAAGAGTCTGCCGACAGTGAACTGGCCAGCGAGGGAGGGGCGGGAGGTGAAACGGACCCGCTGTATGATGAAGCGGTCGCCATTGTGCTCAGGTCACGCCGCGCATCGATTTCCTCGGTACAGCGGCAGCTTCGGATCGGCTACAACCGTGCTGCAAGATTGATCGAAGACATGGAGCGTGCCGGTCTGGTGTCGGCGATGCAATCTAATGGCAATCGTGAAGTGCTGGTTCCTTCAGGAGAATGAAAATCAGAAATCTGCTGTTTTTTTTGTGGCTGATACCTGTGGTCGGGAATGCCGACCCTGTTGCTCGGCTGAAGGCGTTCTACCAGACTACGCCGTCGATGAAGGCCGACTTCAAGCAGACGGTACTGGATCGCAAGGGCCAGAAGGTACAGGAAGTCACTGGGATCATGCAGCTGCTTCGTCCCGGTAAATTTCGCTGGGATTACCAGAAGCCTTATGTCCAGTTGATTATTGGAGATGGTGAGAAGATATGGCTGTTCGATCCCGAATTGAATCAGGTCACGGTCCACTCACTGGAAAAAATGCTGGGATCCAGCCCTGCAGCACTCCTGGCTGGCAATCAGGAGGTGGAAAAAGCGTTTGAACTCAAGGATGCCGGGCGCCAGGATGAACTGGAATGGGTCGAGGCGACCCCACGGCAGAAAGATGGCAGTTTTGACCACGTATTACTTGGTTTCAAGGTTGAACAACTGGCCGAAATGGAGTTGCACGATAATTTTGGGCAGACGACTGTGATCGAGTTTTCCAGAATCGAACGAAATCCGAAGCTTAACGCCAAGGCATTCAGTTTCAAACCGCCGGCTGGCGCCGATGTGATTGGCGACTAGGGCAATTTTAAAAGGGAGCGTCAAGATGAGTGTCCGAACCGTAGCTACCACCCCGTTCTCCGACCAGAAACCGGGCACTTCCGGACTTCGAAAGAAGGTGCCGGTATTTCAGCAGCCTCATTATCTGGAGAATTTCGTCCAGTCCATTTTTGACAGCATTAATGCTCCCCCGGGCAGCACGCTAACGGTTGGTGGTGATGGCCGCTATTACAATCGCGAGGCGATACAGATCATTCTGAAAATGGCCGCTGCCAACGGGTTTGGACGGGTACTGGTGGGGCAGGGGGGCATTCTCTCTACGCCTGCCGCATCGTGTGTCATTCGTAAATACAAGACCTTCGGTGGGATCGTGCTTTCGGCCAGCCATAATCCGGGTGGGCCGGACGGTGATTTTGGCATCAAGTACAATGTTACCAATGGTGGTCCTGCCCCCGAGAAGGTGACCGAGGCGATTTTCGCGCGAAGCAAGTGCATTGCCCAGTACCGAATTCTGGAGGCTGCGGACATTCCGCTCGATGTCATCGGAGAAACAAAACTCGGCGAAATGACCGTACAGGTAATCGACCCGGTGAGCGACTATGCGGAACTGATGGAGTCGTTATTCGATTTTTCAGCCATTCGCACCATGCTGGCGGGTGGCTTCCGCCTGAAATTCGATGCCATGCACGCAGTGACAGGTCCCTATGCCAGGGAAATTATTGAAAACCGTCTGGGTGCCGCACCGGGTAGCGTGATGAACGGAGTACCATTGCCGGATTTTGGCAATGGTCATCCTGACCCCAACCTAACCTACGCGCACGAACTGGTCGAGATTGTTTACGGTGCCGACGCTCCCGATTTTGGAGCGGCCTCTGATGGTGACGGAGACCGTAACATGGTGCTCGGGAAAGGCTTTTTCGTGACACCGTCCGACAGTCTTGCGCTGCTCGCTGCCAACGCGACGTTGGTGCCAGGATACAAAAGCGGACTGGCCGGGATCGCACGCTCCATGCCCACCAGTGCGGCGGCCGACCGTGTGGCTCAGGCTCTGGGAATTCCCTGTTACGAGACGCCGACTGGCTGGAAATTCTTTGGCAACCTCATGGATGCAGGGAAAGTCACCCTCTGCGGTGAAGAAAGCTTCGGTACCGGCTCCGACCATGTGCGGGAAAAGGACGGTCTGTGGGCAGTGCTGTTCTGGCTTAATATTGTTGCCGTGCGCAAGCAGTCTGTTGAGAGCATCGTCCGCGAGCACTGGGCAAAATATGGACGCAATGTCTATTCCCGCCATGATTACGAAAACCTGCCGACCGAAGCTGCGAATGGGCTGATGAAGCATTTGCACGACAGTTTTGCTAGCCTGACCGGCTCCAGCCTGGGAAATTACAAGGTGCTGTTCTGCGATGATTTCAGCTATACCGACCCTGTGGATGGCAGTGTCAGCACCGGACAGGGTGTGCGCATCGGTTTTACAGACGGCTCACGCATCGTGTTCCGCCTGTCTGGAACGGGGACGGAAGGTGCAACCTTGCGTATTTATCTGGAAGCTTATGAACCTGATGTGGCGCGCCATGGCCTTGATGCGCAAGAAGCGCTGGGCGAGATGATTTCAATCGCGGCAGAGATTTCACAACTCAGGTCGCGTACTGGACGCGACCAACCCACGGTGATAACATGACCCGATAAGAATAACGCGACACTCAATGACGCGTTATTCAGTTTTTTATAACTTTGCAACACCACCTCAGATAAGGGAAGGAATACCATGAGCTCATTGCTGGATCAACTGAAAACCATGACCAACATCGTTGCCGACACGGGCGACGTTGACGCTATCCGCCGCGTGCAACCTGAAGAAGCAACCACCAATCCGTCCCTGCTGCTCAAGGCATCCACCTTGCCCGAGTATGCCAACCTGATCGACGAAGCCATCGACTGGGCCAAGGGCCAGAGCAACTGCAAGAAACAGCAGGTTGAAGATGCCTCCGACAAGATTGCCGTCGGCATCGGCATGGAGATTCTCAAGGTGGTTCCGGGCCGTATCTCCACAGAAGTGGATGCCCGCCTGTCCTTTGATGTTGATGCATCCCTCAAGAAGGCACGCAAGCTGATTCATCTGTACAACGAAGCCGGCATCAGCAACGACCGTGTGCTGATCAAGCTGGCATCCACCTGGGAAGGCATCCAGACCGGTGCCATCCTGGAACGCGAAGGCATCCATTGCAACCTGACCCTGCTGTTCAGCTTTGCTCAGGCCCGCGCCTGCGCTGAGGCAGGTGTAACCCTGATTTCTCCGTTCGTTGGTCGCATTCTGGACTGGTACAAGGCCAAGACCGGAACCGAGTACACCTCTGAAACCGACCCGGGCGTGATTTCCGTACGCAATATTTACAATTACTACAAGGAACACGGTTACAAGACCACGGTTATGGGCGCCTCCTTCCGCAACATTGGTGAAATCACTGCACTGGCTGGTGTTGACCGTCTGACCATCAGCCCGGGGCTGCTGGAAGAACTGGCTGCCACTCAAGGAAATCTGCCACGTGTCCTGAAGGACAACGGCGCTTCCAAGAAGCGTCCTGCTTCCCTGACCGAGGCCCAGTTCCGCTTCGACCACAACGAAGACCAGATGGCGACAGAAAAGCTGTCAGAAGGCATCCGCGGATTCGTGGCTGACCAGCTGAAACTGGAAAAAGCACTGTCTGATCGTCTGTAATCTGTTTGCTTTTTGTTTGTCAGGCGCCCCGTCTGCTATTTGCAGACGGGGCGTTTTCAATTGGAAATTGCATGTCTGAAAAGATAGATGTATTGCTGGTCGGTGGCGGCGTGATGAGCGCCACACTCGGTACTTTGCTTTCCCAACTCGATCCGGAATTGAGTATTGTGATGGTCGAGCGCCTCGACCATGTGGCACAGGAAAGCAGCGATGCCTGGAATAATGCCGGAACCGGTCACGCAGGATATTGCGAACTCAACTATACGCCGCAGAATGCGGATGGCACGATTGCTATTGAACGTGCATTGGCAATCAACGCCTCGTTCGAAGTCTCCTTGCAGTTCTGGTCGTGGCTGGTCGAGCAGAAATTGTTGCCTGAGCCGGAGGTTTTCATTCATGCCACGCCGCATTCAAGCTTTGTCTGGGGTGACGTTGATGTAGCGTTCCTGCGCCGCCGCCATGCTTTGCTAAGTCAGCACCACCTGTTTCAGGACATGGTTTATAGCGAGGATGCCAGCCAGTTGCAGGAGTGGATGCCGTTGGTGATGGCACAGCGCGATATTCGGCAACCCCTCGCAGCGACACGGGTTTCCTATGGCACGGATGTAGATTTTGGCGCGCTGACGCACGGTATGGTGGAAACTCTTTCGAAACATCGCAATTTCAGCCTGCGTGCCGGTTGCATGGTGCGGAAACTCGACAAACTGAGCCATGGCCGCTGGCGGGCTTCGATTCAAGACAGCAAAACTGGTAAAGCAGAGTCTATTGATGCCAGCTTTGTGTTTGTGGGAGCGGGGGGTGCGGCTTTATCACTGCTGCAGAAATCCGGAATTTCAGAAACCCGTGGTTATGGCGGATTCCCGGTCAGCGGACACTGGCTGGTATGCAACAACCCAGAAGTCATCCGCCAGCATCACGCCAAGGTTTACGGCAAGGCGCCGATGGGTGCACCGCCGATGTCGGTACCGCATCTCGATACCCGAGTCATTCGCGGCCAGGAAGTGCTACTGTTCGGTCCTTTTGCAGGGCTGACCACCCGCTTTCTGAAACAGGGATCGAGACTGGATCTCATTTCCTCAGTCAAACGCAACAACCTGAAATCAATTCTGGGAGCCGGGCTGCGTAACATGGATCTGATGCGATATCTGATCGGGGAAGAATTTCAGTCGCATCCGCAGCGTATGGACTGCCTTCGTCAACTCTTTCCTCTGGCCAAGGACGAAGAGTGGTCTCTGGCAGCTGCCGGTCGTCGCGTGCAGATCATCAAACATGGAAGACTTGAGTTCGGCACGGAAATCGTGGCTACTCCCGATGGTTCCCTGGCCGCACTGTTAGGCGCTTCACCAGGAGCATCGACCTCTGTGCGTGCGATGCTGGACGTGATAGAACGCTGCTTCAAAGTCAGGATACAAAGTGCGGAGTGGCAGGAGCGCATGCGCGCAATGGTGCCTTCGTATAGGCGCTCTCTGGCCGATGATGAAAAATTGCTGCAATCGGTACGTTCAAGGAACCTTGAGGTGCTCGGCCTGAGGCGGACCGGCTCAAGTGCGTCGGATTAATTTCTTGCTTAATACTCCTGTTTAGCCGACAAGTGCGGCTTTCATCGCCTCTTGCATATTGTTTCTGAGGACGGATACGATTTCCTCGTCAAGTCGTCCTTTGCTGACCAGATTGTTGATGAAATCAAGCACCTGCTCCGAACTCAATCCGGCGCGGTAGGGGCGATTCTGTGCCATAGCCTGGAAGATGTCTGCCACCCGGAGAATTCTCGCCTCAAGGGATAGCGTTTCCTCGTGAACGTGGAATGGATATCCCAGGCCGCCAGGTTCTTCATGATGATAAGCAGCCCACAAGGCAATATCTTCAAAGCCTTTGATATTGCGCAGGATCTGATAGGTTTCGAAACTGTGGGTGTTAATGATGCGACGTTCGTGCGCATCCAGCTGGCCCGGTTTATCGAGAATCTCGTCCGGGACCCGCAATTTCCCCAGGTCGTGCAACAGGCCTGCGAGTTCGAGTTTGTCGCAATTTTCCTCGCTGACGTTCATACGCCCGGCAATGAAGCGTGAAAGGCGGGCAACGCCCAGCGAGTGCTCCGCGGTAAAAGGGCTTTTCGCATCAACAATGCGCGAGAAGATCAATGCCAGGCTTCTCAGTTCATTGAATGATGGCTCATAAGATTTCCCATGGGAAAGCAAGTCGAGCAGATAGTTCTGGATGGAGCGCGGCTCAAGCAACAGCCAGAAAGCTTCGGCATTTGAAACCGCCAGGAATCCATCAACGAGCTCGGGATCAAAATAGCTTCCGGAAAAACGCTAAATGTTGTTCCGGATCTCTTCGGTGTGTTCGATCAGTGTGTTGGTTTTGTAATAAGGCGACGAGATCCGGATTTTATCAGTCATTATCATTGCTAAGCGGTATTCATGAAGACGTAAAATCACTTGCAATTCCAGATAAAAATACTAGACTATTCACATGCGTTCTATCCCGTGGCCGCATACCGGATTCAACTTCCATAAGTTGAAGACAGTCCGATTTATTGACATTGTTGGAGGTGTGAGATGGAGAAGAACAGTGTTTACAGTGGCATGGTCAACATGCGCAAGTTAACCATGTTCAATCCTGCGGCATTTTCCGCTTCTTACGCAGGGGATGACAAGGACGGTAAGGGTCCAAACGTGATCCGGACCGAGCGCAGGCACCGTAACGACAGAAGAAGCAGCGACCGGAGAGGAATGTAATCCTGATTTTCTGCGGGGTCCGTGTCCTGTAAGTTGCACCGGGTCTAAAATGGCAATTTGGCATCCGGTGCAGCCGCCAGGATTACTCGCCTGAAGTCTTCCTGAATACGTTTGAGTGCTCTTTCGTTATCGGCTTCGAAGCGAAGCACGATGACAGGAGTGGTATTGGATGGACGCATCAGGCCGAAGCCATCTGCGTATTCAACACGCAGGCCGTCAATGTTGATGATGTTGCTTGCGCCTTCAAATCTGGCCTGTTTTTGCAGTTGCGCAATCAATGCGTGAGGCTCGCCCTCTTTCATGTGAATGTGCTGTTCCGGTGTGCTGAAACTATCCGGCAATGCATTCAACATAGAAGACGGGTCGGCAGTACGACTGAGAATTTCCAGTAGGCGGGCACCGGCGTATAGCCCGTCGTCAAAGCCATACCAGCGTTCCTTGAAGAAAACATGGCCGCTCATTTCCCCAGCGAGTTCGGCTCCGGTCTCTTTCATGCGCGCTTTCACCAGAGAATGCCCGGTTTTCCACAGCATAGGCTGCCCCCCATGCTGTTCGATCCATGGCTGCAGATTGCGCGTGGATTTGACATCGTAAATGATGGTGGCGCCTGGTTTGCGCGAAAGCACATCGGCCGCAAACAACAGCAGTTGCCGGTCGGGGTAGATGATATTGCCGCCCTTGGTGACAACCCCTAGACGATCACCGTCACCATCGAAGGCGAGTCCGATTTCGGCATCGCTGTTCTTAAGTGTGGTGATCAAGTCTTCCAGATTTTCCGGCACCGAAGGATCGGGATGATGATTGGGAAAATGGCCATCCACGTCACAGAATAATTCTTTAACCTGGCAGCCCAGTGCACGATACAGCTTGCCGGCATAAGCACCTGCTACACCGTTACCGCTATCCACGGCAATTTTCATGGGCCGTGCCAGTGTGATGCCGGAAACGATGCGGTCGATGTAGGCTTGGGCAATGTCCTGCTTGCGGTAGCTGCCGGCACCTTCAGCCAGATTACCGGTTTCAATACGCTGGCGCAGATCTTGTATGGTTTCGCCAGAAAGCGTTTCGCCTGCCAGTACCATCTTCAGGCCATTGTAGTTGGGCGGGTTGTGGCTGCCTGTGACCATCACCCCGCAGTTGGTTTGCAGGTGATGTGCCGCAAAATACACCATGGGGGTCGCAACCATGCCGATATCGATGACATTGATACCGGATTTCCGGATGCCGCGTGCAAGTGCTGCGGCCAGTTCCGGCCCGGAGAGGCGACCATCGTAACCGGTGACAATATGCGACTGCCCGCGTGCTAAGGCCTCCGAACCGATAGAGTGGCCGATGGCTTCGACGATTTCCGGCGTCAGCGTTTTTCCGACAATGCCACGGATGTCGTAAGCTTTGAAAATTCCCTTTGGAAGTTGCATGCTGGTTTCCGAACATTAGGTTTCAATGACGAGAGTATAATGCAGAGCCGGTGTACATTTGATTCCCGGTGAAATTAGGGTTTATATGGAATTCTCATCAGAACTGCTGCACAAGTACTGCAAGGCCGGTCCGCGTTATACCTCCTATCCCACCGCGCCATACTTTCACGAACGCTTCGGCCCGGCGCAATGGGAGGAGGAGTTGCGCGAAAGTCAGCACAAGTCGCGTGACATCTCGCTTTATACGCATATCCCGTTCTGCGACACGCTATGCTACTACTGCGGTTGCAACATGATTGCCACCAAGGATTACAGCAAGGCGACGGCCTATCTGGAAATTCTGTTTCAGGAAATTGACAGGGTTGCCGCGCTGACCAATCAAGCCAGAACCGTGCGTCAGCTGCACTGGGGCGGGGGTACACCGACCTATCTGCATCCGGATGATTTGCGCCGTCTGTTCAGCTATCTTGCAGACAAGTTTCATATTGCCAGTGATGCTGAAACAGGCTGCGAGATGGATCCGCGCGAACTCACGCGTGCGCATGTGCAGGCGCTGCGTCAGAGTGGATTTAACCGCGTCAGCCTGGGGGTGCAGGACCTGGATGATCAGGTGCAGCATGCCGTTAACCGGGTGCAACCGGAAGCTCTGATTCGTGAAGTGTATGGCTGGATCCGTGACGAGGGTTTTCATAGCGTTAACTTCGACCTCATGATCGGATTGCCGCACCAGACTCCTGCCAGTTTTGAAAAGACTCTGGATACTGTCATTGGCATGGCACCGGATCGTTTTGCCGTCTTTAATTACGCGCATGTGCCGTGGATGAAAAAGCACCAGAAACTCATTGTTGAGGAAACCCTGCCGCAGATTGATGCCCGACTGGCGCTACAGAAACTCACGTTGGAAAAACTCACTGATGCCGGTTATGTGTATGTCGGCATGGATCACTTTGCCCGCCCTGAGGATGAACTGGTCAAGGCGCAACAGGCCAAGACGCTGTATCGCAATTTCCAGGGCTACACTACGCACAAGGATTGCGACATACTGGCTTTTGGCGTCTCTGCCATCTCGCAGACCGATGATGTCTATGCGCAGAACGTCAAGGTGCTGTCGGAATACAAATCCATGCTGGAAGCAGGCAAGTTACCGATCGAGCGTGGTTTGCGCATCACGCAGGAAGATCAGCTTCGCCGCGAAGCAATCAGCCGCATCATGTGTGATCTGGAACTGGACAAGGCCAGTTTCGGCCAGTATTGGAACATCGAATTTGACCAGTATTTTGCCAATGCCTTGGAAGACCTCAAGGAAATGCAGGACGACGGACTGGTCGTGCTGGAACCGGGCAAGGTGATCGTGACGGAGTCAGGGCGGGTGTTTTTGCGCAATATTGCCATGGCGTTTGATAGCTACCTGCATCAGCAGTCGACCGATAAGCCCCGCTACTCCCGAACTATTTGAATACGTTCCAGATCATCCAAATTCACCGCGAGGCGCCGCCAAAACCGGTACTCGGTGAGGCATGCAACGGGTGCGGTGTCTGTTGTTTGGCCGAACCTTGTTCCTTAAGCAGGCTATTTCTGGGACAGCATTCCGGGCCGTGCCGGGCGCTGGTGTGGAACGACCGGTCAGGCCGGTATGGTTGTGGCATGATGAAGGAGCCCGCACAGTACCTGCGCGGACTTCCAACTTTTCTGAACAACATCGCAGGCCGCTTTTTTGCCGGCTGGCTGGCTGCTGGAGAAGGTTGCGATTCTGATTCCGAGATTACCGAATAGCCACTATTCGAAATTGGAACAAGCAACTTCGACTGCACTACTTGAAATTCTTCTGGCAGGCCATATGTTCCAATTTTCCTTCCCATACGGAGTTTTACACGCATGACTGCTACCGCACAAAAAGAAACCCTGGGCTTTCAGGCCGAGGTCAAGCAACTACTGCACTTGATGATCCATTCCTTGTATTCCAACAAGGAAATATTTCTTCGTGAACTGATTTCCAATGCCTCGGATGCGTCCGATAAATTGCGTTTCGAGGCGTTGTCGGATGCGGCGCTGTTCGAGAATGACAGCGAACTGAAAATCAGAATTGCCTTCGACAAGGAAGCCAGAACCCTGACAATCTCTGATAACGGCATTGGCATGAACCGTCAGGAAGTCATTGATAACATCGGTACCATTGCAAAGTCCGGAACCCGGGAATTCTTTTCTGCGCTATCAGGAGACCAGCAGAAGGACGCTGCGCTGATCGGCCAGTTCGGGGTTGGGTTTTATTCCGCTTTCATTGTGGCTGACAAGGTGACATTGACTACCCGGCGTGCCGGATTGACGGCCGAACACGGCGTGCGCTGGGAGTCTGGCGGCGAGGGCGATTACACCCTGGAAACCGTGGAGAAGACCGGTCGTGGCACCGAGATCGTGCTGCATTTGCGCGAGGGGGACGATGAGTTCCTCAGTGACTGGAAGATCAAATCTACCATCCGGAAGTACTCAGATCACATCACGTTGCCCATCGTGATGAAGAAATCCGAATGGAAAGACGGCCAGGAAGTGCCGACTGACGAAGAGGAAACCGTGAATCAGGCGTCGGCTTTGTGGGCACGCGGCAAAAACGACATTACTGATGACCAGTATGAAGAGTTCTACAAGCACGTTGCGCACGATTTCGAGAAACCTTTGGCGTGGTCGCACAACCGGGTCGAGGGCAAGCAGGAATACATCTCTTTACTTTATGTGCCGGGTCGTGCGCCGTTTGACCTTTACGACCGGGAACGTCGTCATGGGATCAAGTTGTATGTCCGGCGCGTGTTTATTATGGATGATGCCGAGCAACTGATGCCGCAATATCTGCGCTTTATCCGTGGTGTGATTGATTCATCCGATCTGCCACTGAACGTGTCGCGCGAGATTCTGCAGCACAGCAAGGAAATCGACGGGATCAAGGCCGGTTCAGTAAAGAAGGTGCTGGGCTTGCTTGAAGATATGGCTGAGAATGAACCCGAAAAATACGCGACTTGCTGGAAGGAGTTCGGCCGCGTACTCAAGGAAGGGCCGGGCGAGGATTTCGGCAACAAGGAAAAAATCGCCGGCTTGCTGCGCTTTGCCTCGACACATGCCGACAACGATGAGGAAACCGTATCACTCAAGGATTACATCGGTCGCATGAAGGATGGGCAGGATAAGATTTATTACGTGACGGCAGATTCTTTTGCCGCAGCCAAGCACAGCCCGCATCTGGAAATTTTCCGCAAGAAAGGGATTGAAGTACTGCTGCTCTCAGATCGTGTCGATGAATGGCTGGTGAACAGTCTGATGGAGTTTGACGGCAAGAAATTGCAATCCGTGGCCAAGGGCGACCTCGACCTGGGCAAACTGGAAGACGAAGCCGAGAAGGAAGAGCAGAAGAAGGCAGAGGATGAATTCAAGGATCTGGTGGAAAAGATCAAGGTTACACTGGGGGATGACAAGGTGCGTGAGGTGCGTGTGACCCACAGACTGACGGATTCACCGGCCTGTATTGTCACTGGTGAACATGACATGAGCGCCAATCTGGAACGCCTGCTGAAAGCTGCCGGTCAGAAGGGACCCTCCATCAAGCCGATTCTGGAGATCAACCCGCAGCACTTCCTTGTGACAAGGCTGAGAACAGAGTCCGAAGAGAGCAAATTTTCCGACTGGGCACATCTGCTGTTCGAACAAGCGTTGTTGGCAGAAGGTGGCCAGCTGGAGGACCCTGCCAGTTTTGTGAGAAGATTGAACGGGTTGCTGACGCTGCTGAAATAAACGGGTAGCTATTTCTGCAGATGTGATGGCTGGCAGGTTTCCTTGCCTGAAACAGGAGCTTTCCGGTTTGTGATCTCAGAACTTGAGTGCATCCGTCAGTGACTTTACCTCGCTGGCGGATTCCTCAAGAATCTCGCTCAGGGTCTCTTCGCCAATGACCATCTCGATGCTTACTCGCCTTTCGCCCATTTTTTCAATCTCTTCAAAATAATACAGCGGGGAGGGGACGGGAGCGAGTTCCTCCGCGAGCAACAGGGTGTCGCCCAGCGTGGTCGGTGGCATGGCAAGAAATCCGTCCCAATAGGCGCTTATCGCGGTTTCAACCGATTCCGGTACCGACAGAACCTTGAGTAAAGCGCGGCCAACGTCCTTTTCTCCATGCGTGATCCAGTCTTCAAAATCACCTTCCAGGATAGAAGGGTGCTCATGTGCGCTGGCAATCAGGTAAAACCCGCCAACTTCGTGAATGATGCCGGCAAACAACGCGGCTTCAGGGTCCTGATGCGTGACCCGGCGCGCGATAACTTGAGCGAGTGATGCGACATGAGCCGTGTGCTCCCATAGCTTGTCAGCCATTTGCTGCTGCACAAGAGAAAGCTTGTTACCTGCCATTTGCCGTGTCACCAGCGCCATGGCCAGAGAACGTACTGTGCGGAAGCCAAGGCGGGCGATGGATGTTCTGACATCTGTGATTTCGCGACCGGAGCGGTTATAGGCAATCGAATTTGCCATGGCGACCACTCGTGCTGCCAGTAATGGTTCCGCCTGAATCAGCTTGGCAGCAACTTCGATCTGGCAGTCAGGGTCGTCCAGAATATGCCGGACCTTAAGTGCCACCTGAGCGCTGGTAGGAAATGCCAATTCACCCTTGGTGACATCGGCGATCAGGGCCTCAAAAATCTTGTGATTGCTCATGGCGTGATCATAACGCGATATAGCTGTATTCGCACAATATTGCCTAACGAGGACACATCAAAATCAAAACCACAGTCAAAAAAAACGCCTTCGAAACTATCCGAAGGCGTTTTTGGGTAAGAACCGGAAATTAAGTTACTTCAGAATGGCAGCAATCTGAATTTCTGCTTCTGACCAATATGCGACGGGGTCTCCAGTAAAACCATTGCTTTCTGCGAGGAAATAAGCTCTCGTGGCAACCCATTGATAGCGCTCCTCAGGGCTCAAGGAAGTCTTGGACGCAGACTTCTTAGGTGCTGCGGCCTTGGCGGGCGCTTTTTTTGCAGCGACTGGCTTCTTGGCGGCTTTTGCAGCTGCGGGTTTTGCGGCGGCCTTGGGGGCTGCAGCAGGTTTGGCGACCGTACTCTTGACTGGAGCAGCAGCGGCCTTGGGGGCTGCAGCAGGTTTGGCAACCGCGCTCTTGACTGGAGCGGCAGAAGCCTTGGGGGCTGCAGCAGGCTTGGTAACCGCACTCTTGACTGGAGCGGCGGCGGCCTTGGGGGCTGCTTTAGGGGCAACGGCGGGAGTCTTGACTTCGGCCATAATGGTATCCTTTCCGGGAGATGGCGAGATAATAGGTGTTCATCATATTAAAACCAGCATTGTTTGGCAACCGGCAGTCAATGTGATAATGAATCCATGAAATTTCATCTTACACTTTCAGAAGGAAAAAATCTGGTCACCGGATATGGAGACGGTTGGGTGCAGATTAACCATCAGGATCGCCGTACAGATGCTTTTTTGATGACGCCTGAGCAGGTACTGGAATGGTCTATTACCGATCCTGTCATACTTGAAAGCGATGATTTGATTCCGGCTGTCAAACTCGCACCGGAAGTATTTCTTCTGGGAACTGGCTCCTGTCTGAGGTTCCCACCAATATCCGTCCTCAAACTGCTGATCGATGCCGGAATCGGATACGAAGTCATGGATACGCCCGCTGCTTGCCGAACTTACAATATTCTGATGTCCGAAGGACGTAATGTCGCAATGGGTATCCTGTTTTGACCCATTACCAATCCTGCTAAAACATTGCTCCAGGCTCTTGCAATCCCTATTAAAATAGTCAACAATTAACGCTAGGGTGACAGAGTGGCTAATTAGTATTAAGCCAGATGCTACTTCTCCGGTTGAGGAAGAAAGAAATGGAAGCACGTCAAGCGCAAAAGGATTTGAGAACACTGATTGTCATGATTATTGGACTTCTGCCCAAAACGGATGAACGACATCAGCTTGCTCAGCAAATTGCCTACAGGCATGGCATGGTTGAACTTCTCAATGACAGACTGGGTAGCTATGAGGGTGGGGATGGTTAACCTCTTCATGAGTTCCTAGTCTACTGGGGACTTTAACAACAACAATTTTTTTGAAAGTTGTTTTATTTTTCGTTAAACCCCCGTTTGTAGAAAATTAGGTATCTAATGCAATCAAGCTGACATTTATTAGCTTGGTGACTATTGTCCGTGAGACATCCGTCTGTAGTTGAACTGAGTTCATAGCCGGTTTTTTGCCTAGCAGAATTTGCCGACTTTGAGTTAGCTGTTTTTCTTAACCCAGCGTGTCAATGCTCCGATGAGCTCCTCTGGTTTGATGTGATTTGTTAAGGGCAAAACACCTGTCGTATGGCAGTTTTTGTAACAACCAATCTCTACAATCAACTGTGGGCTGACGTTCACCAAGGTCGGCTTCAGGTAGTCAATTTCTTTTAATACTCAACCAGCAGTTTCTCGACTTCTTCCAGGGGAAGCGATCTTGAAAACTGACATCTATGCCCATAGTCTCAGCCCAAGGATTGCAGGATGTGACGTTGTTGCTCAGTCTCGAGTCTTCAGCAATCACTTTCAGACCACAGTTTGAAGGCCATCATGACAATAGCTTGTAGTCCGTCCTGTGACACACTAATTGATTATTGCGAAGGTAAATCTGTTTTCAGCAAAAAGACTCAAGCAGGCGTCAACTACTTCCGGATCATTAGCGGTACCTCGACCTTTTACAATCTCCTGGAGAGCTGCCTCAACGCCTAAGGATGGACGGTAAGGTCGATGACTTGCGATGGCTTCAACTACGTCGGCAACTGCCACAATGCGCGCCCCAAGACAAATCTCATTTCCTTTCAGTCCGCGTGGGTAGCCAGATCCGTCAATTCGCTCGTGGTGCTGGTAAGCAATCTCGGCTACCGGCCACGGAAATTCGATGTCCTTGAGGATTTCGTACCCGACCACAGGGTGAGTCTTAATCAGGCTGTATTCGATATCGGAAAGCCTTCCAGGCTTGCTCAATATTTCAGAAGGCACATGTATTTTTCCGATATCGTGTATGAGCGCCCCCATCTTTATGCCCTCAATCTGCGCTGCATCAAGCCCCATTTCCTGGGCAATAGCGCCTGCAAGCTGGATACACGTTGTTGGTGGCCTGCCGTATATGGATCTCTGGCTTCGACAGCCTTGGAAGTGGCTAGAATTGTTCCGACAAGACTATTTCTTAGATTCTTCGCACTTGCGCTGAGCGCCTCTTCTGCACGCTTGCGTTCACTGATGTCGCGAACAACACCGACAACCTGGCAGCGTGCTGCGGCGCCGCTCCTGGATAATGAAAGTTCAACGGGAAACTCGCGACCATCCTTGTGACGTGCAACTAGCTCGATTGTAGTTCCGAGCACCGGCCCCTGTCGGGTTTCAAAAAATTCGCGCATGCCCATCTTGGACGCCTCCTGATCCCGCTGTGGCGCGACCAGTTCGTGAACATCCCGACCCATTGCTTCATCCCGGCTATAACCAAACATGATCTCCGCGGCCGGATTCCATTCCACCACCTGTCCGGTATCACCATTCATTACGATAAAGGCGTCACGCATGCTCGATACGGCGGAGTCATAGCACTGAGCGGTCTCCCTCACCTGAGCCTCAGCCGCTTTGCGGGCCCGGATGCCCGCTTCCATGGCAAGGGCATGCTCGACAGCATGAGGAAGGCGCTTCAGGTTGTCCTTGAGAACATAATCCCTGGCCCCGGCCTTGAGCATATCTGCCACCGACTCGTCCCCTAAGGCGCCGGTGACCATGACCAAAGGGATGTCCGGATGGCGCTTTCGCACCAGTTGTAGCGCATCCGCACCGCTATAATGCGGCAGGCTGTAATCCAGCAGGATGATGTCGGGACGGAAAGACTCAAGCTCACGCTCGAGTTCCTCACGACTTTCTACACGATGAATTTCGAAATCGATGCCCGCCTTGTGCAAACTGTGTGCCGCGAGTTCAGCATCCGCAGGATTATCTTCGAGTTGAAGAATGCGCAGTTTGACGGGTGAGTCTTCTATCATGACGACGGCTCCATATCCGGCGGTACCCGATTGAGTACGGCCCAGTACATGCCGATTTCTGCGACGACCTTGGCAAATTCATCAAAAGCCACCGGCTTGGCAATATAACTATTGACACCGAGCTTGTAGGTATCCACTACATCGCGATCCTCTTTCGAGGAAGTGAGGACCACGACCGGCAACTCCTTGGTTTTTTTATCAGCGCGAATGGCGCGCAGCACCTCGATGCCATCCACCTTGGGCAGCCGTAAGTCGAGAAGAATGACCTTGGGAAGAGTAGCTGCGCGACTTGCCCATTCTCCGCGCTGGAACAGAAAATCCAGTGCCTGTTCGCCATCCTTTACCCATTTGACCTGGTTGGCAAGATTGTGTTTTTTCAGCGATCGCAGTGCAAGTTCTGCATCGTTCGGGTTGTCTTCGACGAGCAGAATATTGGGCAGGTCATTGTCCAGCGTCATGATGTGTTCTCCTTGATAGCGGGATGCTCCGGCAACGGAACATCGGGTAGCGAAAAACGAAATGTTGCACCAGCATCCACCGCACCTTCCGCCACAACTTCTCCGTGGTGCTTCTGAATAAAGCGCTTAACGAGGCACAAACCGACGCCGGTACCTTCGAACTCTTCCATGCTGTGCAGACGCTGGAACAGGACGAATAGCTTGTTGGTGTAATCGGGATTAAAACCGACGCCGTTATCGCGCACGCTGTATTCAATTGTGCCGTTCTGCATACGCCGGCTTTCCACATGAATACACGCCGGGTTGCGTGTGCGGCTGAATTTAATCGCATTGCCCAGCAGGTTCTGCCACACCTGGCGTAGTGCGCGCGAATCACCAGCCACTGGCATGAGTTCACCGCAATCAAACTCGATGGCACGTCCTGCGCGCTCTTCTGCGAGCGTTGCCCAGACTTCACTGACCATCTGCTTCATGTCTACGCGATCCAACTGGATTTCGAGGCGACTGGCGCGTGAGAAGGCGAGGATGTCGTCAATCAGCTCACCCATCTTGCGTGCATTACCCTGCACGATGCCGAACAACCGCATGGCTTCGGGATCGAGCTGCTTGCCGTAATCTTCCTCAATGATCGCGATAAACCCGTCGATTGCCCTTAGTGGGGCGCGCAGGTCATGCGATACCGAATAACTGAAACCCTCCAGGTCACGGTTGGCGATCTCGAGTTGATGCGTGCGCATTTCAAGTTCTGCTGTGCGTAGTGATACGCGATTTTCCAGATATTTATTGAGTTGACGCACGGCTTCCTGGGCTTGCCTGCGCTCCTTGATTTCCTCCTCCAGGCGCTCAACAAGGTCGGCACGCTGGTAGAGAAAGAGCATGTTGATTAGAAGGCCCGTCAGAACGCAGAGATAGGCGGCCTTTTTAAGGAGGTGGGCCATATCGAACTGCGGATCGAAGAGTGCGTGGGCGTCCGACATGAATACCGTTTGGCAAACAAGGTTGACGATCAGCGAGAGCACCAGCCAATGCTCGAGGTCATTCGAGCGCCATTTTCCATCACGCAGATAGCCAAACAGCGCCAGTGCAAAGAATAGCGCGGGTACATGTTCTTGTGGACGATGAAGAAAATGCGGACCAACGAACTGCGCCCCTGGCAATGGCATGAGTGCAAAGAAAAAGAAGCAGATCAAGGTAAAGACGGCTGAGGCCGTGAAGACAGAACGATGTGGCAAACGGCCGGCCTCCCCGAGACGCTCCTCCCGCCGATGCATATGTAAACCTAACCACAGCATCACAGCCAGAAACAGCCGTGAGGCGAACCAACTCCATGGAGTCAGGGATGCCGGCATGGAGACGACCATGCTTTTTAGCCACGAAGAGGTGATTGCCGTGTGGTAAGCATCCAAAAATCCCGTACCCAGAAAGGCCATGCCAATGAACAGGAAATGATTGCCTGGGTTGCTGTAATAACGGACAAGAGCCACTACCCCTACTACTAGTGCCAGTAGCGTTGCAGCCGTTTCCATCAGCGTGTGAATATAGGCATCGCTGCGCCATGAACTGTCCTGGACGATGAAGTACAGCAGACAGAGACCGATGCCCACAGTCCAGTACAAGTTTGCGCGCTTTCTGGCAATCATTTTTTAGTGGCGTCTGCCGGAATGTAAGCTATTGATATGGGCTTGCTCATTTGTGTAGTCAATCCACACGTGTTTCCCCATCCCTACGATCTGAGTGATTGGAACGAAACGACAATGCTGACATGCACACATTAGCACTTCCCTCACAACGCAACAACGGCCCGATATGGTGCCAGCCTCTGGCTGGATAGTATTCTTTAATGACCTAACCCAACAGATGCGATTGCCTGCAGGGCTAATTTACTGCGGTTCCAACTTGGAAGAGAATGGCAGGTATCTATTTCGTTGTGCAAAGTGGAACTACAATTATGACGTCGCAGAATAGTATTCCATGGAGTCTGGAATGGAATGACAACTTGAGCATGGGTATTCCAGAAATTGATACGGAGCATCAGCGTTTCATCCGTCTCGTCAATCAGCTGAACGAGGCCATCATCGGACGGATGGAAATAGGTGAAGTCATGCAGCGTATGCGCGCTATTATGGATGATGCCCATGCGCACTTTGCCCATGAGGAGGTGTTGTTCAAGGAGTGGAGATACCCTGACGGCGTCGCACACGCCCATAAGCACGCGGAGCTTTCATTAGCCCTGGATGCAATCATGAAGCGTTTCAGGCAGGGGTGTACGGAGTATGAGTTGATTGACTCCGGAATGAAGATCAAATCCCTGCTGATCGAACACCTCCTGACTGAGGACGTAAAGTACAGGGATTACTGCAAACAGAACAAGTTAAGTGAACTCTGCTAACTCGATTACCGCCAACGTCAGATTTGCGCAATGAATTCTGGATATTGAACTTCCGATTGTGACCGATACCGGTCGTCTAGGCATTCCGGTAAGCGGTCATTCAAGAACATTACGGCCAACGACCGCTTTTAGCTAAGGTCAGAAGTCGGCTTCCGACCCATTGGAGACATCGACGAAGGTCCCTTCCGGGCAGGCTATTAACTCAGAACAGACACAACCCTAAGTTTTACCACCCAGCCACTTGAGCAGTGTCTGATATAGGTCTTCCGGTTTCATGGGTTTGGCCAGATGGTCGTTCATGCCAGCATCAAGGCAGGCTTTACGGTCTTCGGCAAAGGCATTGCCGGTCATGGCGATGATGGGGGTGGTGGCATAGGCAGAGAGTTGCCGGATCGCCTTTGCCGCATCAACACCACTCATCTCCGGCATCTGCATGTCCATCAGGATCAGGTCGTAGGTATTGGCCTGGGCTTTGTTCAGAGCTACCTTGCCATCCTCGGCAAAATCCAGCACTAGTCCGGTTTCTGAGAGCATTTCACTGACCAGATCCCGGTTGACTGGGTTGTCCTCGGCGATCAGTACACGTTTGCCAGCATGATCAAGCTTGAGCAGGGCTTCCGAGGAAGAGGTCTCAGTACTGCCTGACGTCGATGTGGCGGGTTGCACCTGCACTTTGCCCAGACGTGCGGTGAACCAGAAGGTGCTGCCTTTGTCCGGAACAGATTCGACCCCGACTTCGCCTCCCATCAGTTCTGCCAGATGCTTGGTGATGGCCAATCCAAGACCGGTGCCGCCGTGTTTGCGGGTGATGCTGTTGTCGGCCTGTTCAAAGGCAGTAAAGAGCCGTGATTGATCCTCAGCGGAAATGCCCTTTCCGCTGTCTTTTACCTCAAAGCGTACCAGCAGATCGTGATCGTTTTCTTCAAGCAGTTTGGTACGTAGGGTAATGTCGCCGTGTTCGGTAAACTTGACGGCATTGCTCAGATAGTTGAGCAGCATCTGGGTGAGTCGGGTGGGGTCGCCGATGAACTTGTAGGGGACATGAAGGCAATCAATGTTAAAGGTAAGTCCTTTCGCGCTGAGGCGTTCCCTGATCATGGCGGTGACCTTTT
>WBZN01000229.1_pt1 | contig 68645 bp, 80 predicted proteins | sample 5204281 | NCBI WGS metagenome assembly WBZN01 (sample SAMN12344347, study PRJNA552823) | activated sludge metagenome | biome: Activated sludge suspended growth; feature: Nitrification reactor; material: Wastewater; isolation source: activated sludge from nitrification reactor of wastewater... | reverse complement strand
CGAGCCGCGCGAACTCGGAGGCGATCGCCTTCCCGAGGCCGGTGCCGGCGCCGGTCACGAACACGCACGTGCCGTCGTAGGTCCCGGTGGGCAGCGCGGTGGCGCCGACCGCGGGTGGGTGCGGCAGACCGATCAGCTCACTCATGCTCAGCTCCCCGTGAAGCGCGGCGCGCGGTCCTCGGCCCGGGCGGCGCGCAGCTCCGCCATGTCGTCGGAGCGGCTGATGAACGTCTGGTAGATCATCTCGTCGGCCATCGACGTGCGGATCTGCGGTCGGGCGAGGTGCGCGATCACCTCACGGGCCATCTTCACGGCGACGAACGACCGCGTCGCGATCTCCTCGGCGACCTCACGGACCGTCGCGTCGAGCTCGTCGTCGGGGACGACCCGGCTCACGATGCCGTGACGGAGGGCCTCCTCGGCGCCCATCACCCGCCCGGTGAGGACGAGGTCGGAGACGACACCGTGACCGCACATCTCGTAGAGCACGCCCATGCCGCCCGTGTCCGGGATCACCCCGTAGGTGAGCTCGGGCAGCCGGAACCGGGTGCTCTCGGCCGCGATCCGCAGGTCGCAGAGCAGCGCCCGCTGGAACGAGCCGCCCATCACCCAGCCCCTGCAGGCCACGACGATCGGCGCGTCGATGTCCCACATCCGCTGCACGCCCCGGTGCCCGCGCCGCATCAGCTCGTGGTGCGAGAACGGCACCTTGAGGTTCCCGATCGACGCGGCGTCCCGGCCCGACGAGAACGACTTCCCCTCGCCGCGCCAGACGATCGCGCGGATGTCGTCGCGCCGGGCGAGGTCGTCGAACACCGCGAACAGCGCTGCGTCCATGTCGTCGTCGAACGCGTTGTGCTTGTCGGGGTTGTCGTTCGTGATCGTGGCGATCGCGCCGTCGATCTCGAGCCGGACGGTCGGATCGCTCACAGTGGCCTCACTCGGGTCGGTGCCGACGGGTCGCCGACGGGCGGCGGGCTACTTCTTCTTGCGCTTCTTGCGGGCGCCGAACCGCTTCTTGGGCTTCTCGAACTCGGCGAGGATGTCCGGCGCGGCGGCGTTGACGATGTCCTCGGCCTCGTCGAGCAACGCGGCGACGTCCTCGCTCATCGGCTCGGCGGGCGCCGGTGTCCCGAAGGCCTGACCCAGGCTGCCGACCTGCCAGCCCGCGTCGATCATGCGCTTGCTGTAGCTCGGGCAGTCCGCCGGGCACTGCCACGGCGCCTCCGGGGCGAGGTCGAGCCGGCACTTGCGCACCATCTCGCCCGAGCCGTACGTCCGAGACTCGTAGTGCTTGCAGTCCTCACGCATGCTCACGGGCGGGCATCCTTGCAGATCGGGGCGGGCGTCTCAGCCCAGCCACTTCGGGGCGTGCTCGAGCAGGTACCGGCTGACGTCGAGGCACCGGTCGAGGGTCTCGCACGGCACCTCCTCGCCGTCACGGATCCGCAGCAGCGAGACCCGCTGGTGCCCCACGACCCGCAGGCTCGTCTCCGGCGCGTCGGTCACCGACGGGTACGAGTCGATCGCCGAGACCTCGAGCGGAAGGTCCGGGCCCCCGACGGCGGCGAGATCGGTGGCGAGCACGAGCAGGTCGGGTGCGTGCGGCAGCGGTGGCACCGCCCACGTGAACGACAGCGGGAGGTGGAAGTCGTCGGGAGGCTCCTCGAGCCCGTCGCCCGCGATCACCGCGTCCTCGAAGTTCAGCAGCACCCGCGGATCGATCTCCAGCGAGAGGTAGAGATCGACGGGACCGTCGCACCCCTCCTCGGGGTGCATGTCGACTTCCCAGTTCTGCCGGAGCGAGTAGCTCTCGACGAAGTGCCGCTCGTCGTGGACGTGGAAGCCGTGCTCGACCGCATGGTCCTTGAGGTCGGCGACGAAGCCGGGCAGGTCGATGACCGCCATCAGCGCGCTCCGGCGAGCGCGGCGCGCACGGCCGCCACCGCCTCGTCGAACGCGGGCTGGGCCGCGTCGATCTGGGCGCCCATGCCGAAGAAGCCGTGGAACATGCCGGCGTAGGTCCGCGCCTCCACCGGCGTGCCGGCGGCGGCCAGCTTCTCGGCGTACGCCATGCCCTGGTCCCGCAACGGGTCGTACTCGGCGGTGACCACGAACGCGGGCGGCAGCCCACCGAGATCGTCGGCCCGGATCGGTGACACCCGCGGGTCGTCGGCCCGGGCCGGGTCGTCGAGGTAGTGCCCGAAGAACCACTCCATGTCGTAGCGGGTGAGGAAGTAGCCCTCCGCGTTCTCGACCATCGACGGGCTCGAGAACTCGTGGTCGGTCACCGGGTAGACCAGCAGCTGGAACGCGAGCGCCGGACCCGATTCGCGGGTGACCTGCGCGACCACCGCCGCGAGGTTGCCACCGGCGCTGTCCCCCGCGATCACCAGCCGGTCGCGGTCACCACCGAGCTCGGCCGCGTGCTCCGCCGCCCAGCGCAGTGCGGCGAGGGAGTCCTCCAGCGCGGCCGGGAAGCGGTGCTCCGGCGCGAGGCGGTAGTCGACGGAGACGACCACTGCGTCGATGCCCACGGCGAGCTGCCGGCACGTGCCGTCGTAGACCGCCAGGGATCCGAGGACCCAGCCCCCACCGTGCAGGTACACGACGACGGGCTTCGGCGCCTCCCCGGCGGGCCGGTAGACCCGCACCGCCACGTCGCCGGCGGGACCGGGCACCGTGCGATCCTCGACCGTCTCGACCTCGACGTCGCTCGGGATGACCGCCGCCTCCATCAGCGCCCGCTGCTCGGCCGGGTCCGACTCGGGCGTGAGCGCCAGGAGCCCGATCGCCTGGACGAGGTCGATGACCACCTGGGCCTGGGGGTCGAGGGGCATGCCGCGCTACTCCTGGTTCGTGGGGCCCGCAGCCTCGCGCAAACGTGCCGCGAGGGCACGCAGGGCGCGGCCGCGGTGTGACACCGCCTGCTTCTCGGCGAGCGTCATCTCGGCGAAGGTCCGGCCACTCCCACCAGCAGGCACGAACACGGGGTCGTACCCGAAGCCCGCCTCACCGCGCGGCGCTTCGGCGATGACCCCTTCGGCCACCCCGTCGACCGTGAGCTCGGACCCGTCGGGATCGGCGAGCACGAGCACGGTGCGGAAGCGCGCGGTGCGCGCGTTGCGCGTCGCCGATCCGAGCTCGGTGAGCAGCTTCCCGACGTTGTCGGCGTAGGTGGCCGCCTCCCCGGCGTAGCGCGCCGAGTACACGCCGGGCGCGCCGCCCAGGGCGTCGACCTCCAGGCCGGTGTCGTCGGCGAGCGCGGGCAGCCCGGTGGCGGCGACGAGCGCCTGCGCCTTCAGCCGGGCGTTGGCGAGCAGGGTGGTGCCGGTCTCGTCGACGTCGGGCACGTCGGCCGGCCGCGGTACCAGGTCGAGATCGAGGCCGGCGAGTGCGTCGGCGAGTTCGCGCGCCTTGTCGGGGTTCGCGGTGGCGAGGACGACCCGACGCCTCATCGGGGCGGGGGCGGCACCGCGAGCAGCTCGCGCTGGAGGGCGAAGATCTCGTTGATCCCACCCTCGGCGAGGCCGAGCATCGTGTCGAGCTCTCCGCGGCTGAACGCCGCGCCCTCGGCCGTGCCCTGCACCTCGATGAACCGGCCCGCGCCGGTCATCACCACGTTCATGTCGACCTCGGCCGTGGAGTCCTCGGCGTAGTCCAGGTCGAGGCTCGGCAGCGCGTCGACCATCCCGACCGAGATCGCTGCGCACAGGTCCTGCACCGGATGGGCGGGCAGCTTCTTCGCCGCGACGAGGCGCGAGCACGCGTCGTGGAGCGCGAGGTATCCCCCGCAGATCGACGCGGTGCGCGTGCCGCCGTCGGCCTGCAGCGCGTCGCAGTCGACGGTGATCTGCACCTCGGCGAGCATCGCGAGGTCGGTGACCGCCCGCAGCGACCGGCCGATCAGGCGCTGGATCTCCTGCGTGCGGCCGCTCTGCTTGCCCTTCGCGGCCTCGCGGTTGACCCGCTCGGGCGTGGAGCCCGGCAGCATCGAGTACTCGGCGGTGACCCAGCCCTTCCCGCTGCCCCGCAGCCACGGCGGGACGCGCTCCTCGACCGACGCGGTGCACAGCACGCGCGTCCGGCCGAACTCGACGAGCACCGAGCCCATGGCGAGCTCGGTGAAGTCGCGGGTGAACGTGAGTGGGCGGAGCTGGTCGGGCTCGCGCCCGTCGTGGCGAATCCCCATGGTTCCTCGTGGTCGGCGGGCTGGGTCGGGTCGATCAGACGGTGACCGTGAGGTCCACCGCGGCGAGCACGGCGTCGCCGCCGTAGCCCTCGGATCCTTCCGCACGGATCACCTCGGGGTCGACCTCGGGCCAGATGTGGGTGAGCAGGAGCCGCTCGGCCTTCGCGTCGCGCGCATACCGCCCGGCCTGCAGTCCGGACAGGTGCAGGGGTGCGCGCCGGTCGTCGTGGGAGTACGTGGCCTCGGACAGCAGCAGGTGCGCGCCCGGGCCGAACGCCTCCGGGCTCCAGAGCGGACCGGTGTCCGCCGTGTACACGAGCCGGCGGCCGGCCGGGTTCGTCGCGTGCACGGCGTACGTGGGTGGCGGGTGGTCGGTGCGGGCGAACTCGAGGTCGAGACTCCCGACAGTCGCGCGGCCGCCGTCGTCGAGCACGTGCCAGTCGAAGGTGTCCTCCCACGGGGCGAGCGCGCCGAGGCGCCGGTCGGCACCCTCCGGAGCGAAGACGGGCAGGTGGGTCCTCCCCATCGCGTAGCGCGCCTGCACGTGGAGGCCGTAGATGTCGACGCAGTGGTCGGGGTGCTCGTGGGTGATCACCACGGCGGTGAGCTCGGCCGGGTCGATGTGGCGCTGCAGGTTGACGAAGGTGCCGTTCCCGCAGTCCATCCAGATCGCGGTGTCACCGTCGCGCACGAGGTAGCCGCTGCAGGCACCGCCGACGGGCGCGCCGAAGGAGCCGGAACAGCCCAGTACCGTCAGCTCCACTGCCACGCCTCCACTGCATCCACCTCGGGACCGAGGAACCGAGCGCCGAGGTGCGCGAACTGCTCGGGGTCCCCTGAGGTCAGGAAAGTATGCGTCGGCGGGCAGGCGACCGCGGTACCGGCGAGCAGGCGCCGGGCGGCGAAGGCCGTCTCGTCGGCGCTCGACACCAGCACCACCCCGGGCCCCATGACGTCGCCGATGGTCCGGGCGAGCAGTGGATAGTGGGTGCAGCCGAGGATCAGCGTGTCGATCCCGGCCCGCCGGACCGGCTCGAGGAGCCGCTCGGCGAGGACGTGCACCTGGTCGGACTCCACGTCGCCCGCCTCGACGAACTCCACGAAGCCGGGGCAGGCGGCGCAGGTGAGCTCGACGCCGGCCGCCGCGGCCGCCCGCTGGTACGAGCCGCTCGCGATGGTCCCGACGGTGCCGATGACGCCGACCCGGCCCGTGCCGGTCACCGCCGCGGCCGCCCGGACGCCTGGCTCGATCACGCCGATGACCGGGATGTCGTAGCGGACCGAGAGGTCGGCGAGGGCCACGGAGGTCGCGCTGTTGCACGCCACGACGAGGAGCTGCACCCCGCGTCCGACGAGCAGGTCGCCGATCTCGAGCGCGTGCGCGCGGACCTCGGCCGCGGGCTTGGGCCCGTACGGGAACCGGCCGGTGTCACCGAAGTAGACCGTCGACGCGCCCGGGACGAGGTCGATCAGCGCCCGGAGCACCGTCAGCCCGCCCAGCCCGGAGTCGAACACGCCGATCGGGCGGGGATCGACCGCCGGCGCACCCATCGCCGGCACGCTACCGGCCCGAGGCCGCCGCCCGGCGGAGCCGGTCCGCCACCGCGGCGCCGAGGCCGTCCGGTGGGGGCAGCACGGCGACCACGACGTCGATGCCGAGATCGTCCGCCTCCCGCAGCGCCCGGTAGAGGACCCGGGCGTACTCCTCGACGGTCGCGGGTGCGGACAGCGTGGTGGCCGCGTCCGGCAGCCCGACGGTCCCGAGCACCTCGCGGAGGGCGAGGACCCCGACGGCGTCCTCCGGGTCGACGGCGGCGACCGCGGCCCCGAGATCGTGCTCGTCCTCCACCACGACGACCCGGGCATCCGGCGCGTAGTGCGCCGCGAGCGTGCCGGGCGCGCGGGTGGTCCCTCCGACCGCGACCGGCGCGCCCAGCACCGAGGCGATCGCGTCCGCCGTCACCCCGCCGAGCCGGAGGATCCGCGGCTCCGCTCCGGACACGTCGACGATCGTCGACTCGACACCCACCGCGCACGATCCGCCGTCGAGCACGACGTCCACGTCCGGGCCGAGGTCGCGACGCACGGCGTCGGCCGTCGTGGGCGACACCCGCCCGAACCGGTTCGCGGACGGCGCGGCGACCGCGCCGCCGAACGCGGCGAGCAGCTCGAGGGCCACCGGGTGCGCGGGCACGCGCAGGCCGACGGTCGCGAGGCCGCCGGTGGCGACGCGCGAGACCGTGTCCGCGGCCTCGAGCACGAGCGTGAGCGGTCCGGGCCAGAAGCGCGCGGCGAGTGCGCGCGCGACCGGTGGGACGGCGACCGCCCAGTCGTCGAGCACCGCCGCTTCACCGAGGTGCACGATCACCGGGTGGTCGGCGGGCCGGCCCTTCACGGCGTAGAGCCGGGTGAGCGCGCCGGCGTCGGTCGCGTCGGCCCCGAGTCCGTAGACCGTCTCGGTCGGGAAGGCGACGAGGCCACCGCGCCGCAACGCCATCACCGCACGCTCGAGATCGCAGGTGCCGCTCACCCCTCCCACTCCTTTTGTCGCCGATTCCGGGGGCTCCGGCCCTGAGAACGGGCGAGAAATGGAGTCGTGCTCACCAGTAGTTGATGCGGCGGGCGCGTTCCTCGACGACGTCGAGGTCGTCGGTCCACGCGCCCGACGAGAGGTACTTCCAGCCGCCGTCGGGCAGGAGGGTCACGATCGTGCCGGCCTCCAGGCGTCCGGCGACCTTCGCCGCGCCGGCGACCGCCGCGCCCGACGAGATGCCCGCGAACACCCCGCACTCGTCGAGCAGGCGTCGCGTCCACTCGATCGACTCACGGTTGCGCACGATGGTCTTGCGATCGAGGACCTCGGCCGAGAAGATCGGCGGCACGAAGCCGTCGTCGAGGCTGCGCAGGCCCTGCACCAGCTCCCCCGCCGGCGGTTCCACCGCGACCACCTGCACCTCGGGCTTGCGCTCCTTGAGGTAGCGACCGACGCCCATCAGGGTGCCGCTGGTCCCGAGCCCGGCGACGAACACGTCGACCTCGGGGCAGTCGCGCCAGATCTCGGGACCGGTGCCCTCGTAGTGCGCGAGCGGGTTGGCGGGGTTGCCGTACTGGTAGAGGAAGACGTAGTCGAGGTCGTTCGCCGCGATCTCCTGCGCGCGGCGGATGGCGCCGTTGCTGCCCTCCTCACCGGGCGAGAGCGTGACCTCGGCGCCGAAGATCTCGAGCAGCTGGCGGCGCTCCACCGAGACGTTCTCCGGCATGACGATGCGCAGCCCGTAGCCGCGCAACTTCGCGACGAGCGCGAGCCCGATGCCGGTGTTGCCGCTCGACGGCTCGAGGATCGTGGCGCCGGGCCGCAACGTGCCGTCGGCCTCCGCGAGCTCGACCATCTTCCTCGCGATGCGGTCCTTGGCGCTGCCGCCCGGGTTCTGCCCCTCGAGCTTGGCGTAGATCCGCACGTCGGGGTTCGGGCTCAGCTGGTGGATCCCGACCAGCGGCGTGTCGCCGATGAGGTCGAGGATGCTCTCGTGCCGCACGGGGGATGCAGCGACGCGCTCAGCCGCCGGCGACGGCGGGCAGGATCGAGACGACGTCGTGGTCGGTGACCGCGGTGTCGAGCTGGTCCATGTACCGGATGTCGTCGTCGTTCACGTAGACGTTGACGAACTTGTGCAACGTCCCGCTGTCGTCGACGAGCTGGCCGGCCAGACCGGGGTGCGCGGCGGTGAGGCTGGTGAACACCTCGCCCACGGTGGCGCCCTCGGCGGACACGGAGGCGGCGCCGTCGGCGTGGACGCGCAGCAGGGTCGGGAGGCGGACTTCGACGGCCATCACGGCAGCCTATAACTCCGACTCCGGAGGTCGACATTGCGTGACCGGTGCCACGTGCGACGATCGCGCCCATGCTCGACCGCCTGCCGGTGGCACTGCTCCGGACGCGCGGGCGCGGCGCGGTCGCCGTGGCCGCGCTGGTGGTGCGACTCGCGGCGGGCGTCCCGCTGGTGCTCTTCGGGCTCGGCAAGTTCGCGTCGTACGGCAGCGAGGTCACCGACTTCCGCCACTACGGGCTGCCGCTCCCCGGGGCCGCGGTCGTGCTGGCCGGGATCGTCGAGGTCGCGGGCGGCGCCGCGATCGTCGCCGGGTTCCTCACCCGACTCGCCGCGGGCGTCGTCGCGCTCAACCTGCTGGTCGCCCTGCTGACCGCGGGCCTCGTGGACGGCGGGACGTTCCACCTCGTGGTCGGTCCGGTGCTGCTCGCCGCCTGCGGGGTGCTGGTGGTCGTGGGCGGCGGGGCGCTGAGCGCGGACGCTCGGCTCCTGCGGCGGTCGACGGTCAGCCGTCGATGACGACGGCGCACTCCTCGATCCGCTCGTCGCGGATCCGGTAGGCACGCAGCATCGGGACCTCGTCGCGCAACGACACGATCACGTACACCCACATGGGGTCGACGGCCTGGCGGACGTCCGTGGGCGACGGGTACGGATCGGTGTGCGTGTGGGAGTGCCACACACCGACGATCTCGTGCCCGAGGTCGTCGGCCGCGCGCGACGCCCGCAGGTAGTCCTTCCCGTCGACGGTGTAGGTCCGCGCCGACGCGTCGGCATTGACCGCAGGGAACACCTCGCTGACGGAGCCGGTGGCCTCGCGCGCCGTGTACGGGCCGACCGCGGGGCCGACGAGCAGCCCGCACGCCTCGTCCGGGAGGCCGTCGTAGCAGTGACCGACGATGCGCTCGTACTGCTCGCGCGTGAGCCGGAGGGTCGGGGCCGCGAATCGAGGCCGCGCCTCGGTCACGCGTCCCGGGCGGCGTTGATCGCCTCCCACACCTTCATCGCGCTCAACGGCATGTCGATGTGGCGCACTCCGAGGTGCGACACCGCGTCGACCACCGCGTTGTGCAACGCGGGCGCGGAGCCGATGGTGCCGGACTCGCCGATGCCCTTCGCGCCGAGCGGGTTGAGCGGCGTCGGCGTCTCGGTGTTGAGCGTCTCGAAGCTCGGGAGCTCGGCGGCGCTCGGCATCGCGTAGTCCATGAGGTTCGCGGTCAACGGGTTGCCGTCCTCGTCGTAGCGCACGCCCTCCCAGAGCGCCTGTGCCGATCCCTGCGCGATGCCGCCGTGCTGCTGACCGCGCACGAGCAGCGGGTTGAGGATGCGACCGCAGTCGTCGACGGCCACGTGGCGCAGGTGCTCGACCCGACCGGTCTCGGTGTCCACCTCGACGACGGCGATGTGCGCACCGAACGGGAACGATGCCTCGCCCTGGTTGAAGTCCAGCGCGTGCGCGAGGCCCGGGGCCATGCCGTCCGGCAGGTTGGCGGGGTCCTTCGCCGCGATCGCGAGCTCGGCCCAGCTCCGCGCGCTCGCGGGGACACCCGCGACGCCGAGCCCGGCGCCGGGCATCACCACGATGTCGTCGACGCTCGCCTCGAGCAGCTGGGCCGCGACCGCCTTCGCCTTGGTGAGCACCTCCTCGGAGGCCTTGAACACCGCACTGCCCCCGATCTGGAGCGACCGCGACCCCATGGTCCCCTGCCCCTTCGGCACCATCTGCGTGTCCGACTGCACGATCCGGACCGACTCCATCGGCACCCCGAGCAGCTCGGCGACGATCATGGAGAAGGCGGTCTCGTGACCCTGGCCGTGGGCCGACGTGCCGACGACCGCCTCGACGGTCCCGTCGTCGTTCACCCGCACCTCGCCGTACTCCTCGAAGAGGCCGCCGGCGGTGATCTCGACGTACGTGGAGATCCCGATGCCGAGCTGCTTGACGTCGCCGCGCGCCCGCCGCTCGGCCTGATCGGCGAGCAGCGCGTCGTAGCCGGCCGCCTCGCACGCCGCGTCGAGCGCCTTGGCGTACTCGCCGACGTCGTAGTTCGCCCCGGTCACCGTCGTGAGCGGGAACGCCTCCGGGGGGATGAAGTTGCGCTTGCGGATCTCGACCGGGTCGATGCCGAGCTCGTCGGCCGCGATGTCGATGATGCGCTCGAGCATCTGGGTCGCCTCGGGGCGACCGGCCCCGCGGTACGCCGCGGTCTGGGTCGTGTTGGTCGCCACGCTCTGGGTGTTCACCTCGACGAGCGGGATCGCGTAGACGCCCTGGGCCATCGTGCGGGTGAAGTACGGCAGGAACGCGCCGAGGATCGGGTACGCGCCGGCGTCCTGGATCACCCGGGCCCGCAGCCCGGTGATGATGCCGTCACGGGTCAGTCCCAGGTCGACGAACTGGACCTGTCCGCGTCCGTGGGTCATCGAGAGCATGTTCTCGGAGCGCGTCTCGGTCCACTTCACCGGACGGCCGAGCGTCTGGGCGAGCTTCACCGCGATCGCGTACTCGACGTAGTACGGCATCTTGGCGCCGAACCCTCCGCCGACGGCCGGCGCCTTGACCCGCACCTGCTCCGGCGGGAGCCCGGCGGTCCCCGCGAGCTGGTCGCGCAGCGAGTTGGGGTTCTGGGTCGTGGCGTGGACGAGCAGCCCGCCGTCGGACAGCGGCTCGATGATGATCCCGTTCGGCTCCATCGGCACCGCGGCGACACGCTGGTTCTCGATGCGCTGGCTGATCACGACGTCGGCGCCGTCGAGCACTCCGGGCACCTCGCCGAAGTCGAACGCGAACGCGAGGTTCGTGCCGTTCTCCTCGAAGAGCACCGGTGCGTCCGGATCGAGGGCGCGCTCCATGTCGACGAGCGTCGGCAGCGGGTCGTAGTCGACGACGACCTGTTCGGCCGCGTCGACCGCGGCGGCACGCGTCTCCGCGACGACGACCGCGACGATGTCACCGACGAACCGCACCCGCTCGGTGGCGAGCGGCGGTCGGTTCAGCGTGGGCGGCAGCATCACGAACCCCTGGATGGGCACCATCGGCAGGGTGTGACCGGTGTGGACGGCCACGACCCCCGGCATGGTCTCCGCGTCGGCGGTGTCGATCTCGGTGATCACGGCGTGGGCGATGGTCGACCGCACGAACACCACGTGCACGAGACCGTCGATCGACAGGTCGTCGTAGTAGCGCGCCTCGCCGCGCAGGATCGTGGGGTCCTCTCGACGGAGGACGGCGTTGCCGAGGATCGAACCGGACGCGCTCATGCCCACACTCCTGTCGGACGGTCGGCGCAATCTAACCGGGAGGCGACCAGGGCCCGGGCGGCCCGACGAGGGTCCCCTCGGGCCCGGGTCGGTCCATGAAGCGGGCGACGTCCTCCATGATCTCGGCCCGGCCCTCGTCGGAGTCGAAGAACCGCGTGTCGAAGTCGGCGCGGGTGAGGAACCCGAGCACGGCGACGCCGTCGATCTCCGGCGTGTCCGCGGTGAGCGTGTCGCGCACGACGTACTGGTGGTAGTCCGCGAGTCCGACGTGGCGGCGCAGCGCCAGAGGTGCGTGACGGGTCGTCCAGTGCTCGGCGAACCCGGCGTGCGTCGATCCCGGGCGGCGCCGCATGAGCGACACCATCGTCACCGCGCAGGCGGCCGGGGCGCCGGCGCGCGGCACGTGCTCCTCGACCGTCCATGCGTACACGCGGTCACCGAGACCCGACGGGTCGTCCGGTCGCACGCCGTCCGGGACGATCACGAGGGCGTCGAACGGCGTGCCGCGCGTGTAGGGACGGTCCGACACCGCAGCCCGCACGACGAGGCCCGGCGCGCCGAGCGCACGGGGGTCCGGGCCCCAGACCGCGGCGACGACCGTCATGTGACCGGGTTCTCCAGGGCGCCGATGCCCTCGATCTCCACCCGCACGACGTCGCCGGCCGCGAGGTAGCGCTTCGGGTCCATGCCGTGCCCGACGCCCGCCGGCGTACCGGTGAAGATCAGGTCACCGGGCTCGAGCGTGATCCCCTCCGTGATGAACGCGATCAGCTCCGCGACACCGAAGAGCATGTGCGCGGTCGTGTCGTCCTGGCGGACCTCGCCGTTGACGAGTCCGCGGAGACGCAGCGCCTGGGGATCGGGCAGCTCGTCGGCGGTGACGATCCAGGGTCCGGTCGGCGCGAACGAGTCGAGCGACTTGCCCCGGACCCACTGCGAGTCGCCGTGCTGCAGGTCGCGCGCGGAGACGTCGTTGCCGCACGTGTAGCCGAGGACGTGGTCGAGCGCACGCGCCGCCGGCACCCGGCTCGCGGTGCGCCCGATGACGACGACCAGCTCGGCCTCGTAGTCGAGCGCGTCCGTGATCGCCGGGCGACGGATCGGCGCACCGGGGCCGACGACCGCGTTGGCCCACATCGCGAAGAGCTGAGGCCGGTCCGGCACCGCCGCGCCGGTCTCACGGGCGTGGTCGGCGTAGTTCCGGCCGATGCCGATCACCTTGCCCGGGTGCGGGACCGGCGCCAGCAGCGGGACCTCGCCCAGCTCCCCCACCACCGGTCCGGGCGCCACCAGCTCGAGCTCGGTGCCGGCGTCCCGCACGCGCTCGCCGTCGACGATTCCGCGCCGGGGTCCCTCCTCGCCGAGGTACGAGACGATGCGCACGGCGCGCAGGCTACGTCGGCCGCCCGCGCCGGCGGCTCTTGTAGGTTCGGGGGATGTCCCGGCGCGGCGACGAGGTCGTCCTCACCAACCGCAAAGCGCGCCACGACTACTCGATCCTCGACTCGTGGGAGGCCGGGATCGTGCTGGTGGGCTCCGAGGTGAAGTCCCTGCGGGAGCACCACGCGAACCTGCAGGACGCCTACGCGCGCGTCGACGAGGGTGAGGTGTGGCTCAACGGGATGCACATCCTCCCGTACCAGTTCAGCCGGGCCGAGGTGGATCCGGTGCGCCGGCGCAAGCTGCTGCTGCACCACCACGAGATCGACGAGATCGCGCGCAAGACCCAGGAGCGCGGCCTCACGCTGATCCCGCTGCGCGTGTACTTCAAGGACGGTCGGGCGAAGGTCGAGATCGGGCTCGCGAAGGGCAAGCGCAACTACGACAAGCGCCAGACCCTCGCAGCACGCGACGCGCAGCGGGAGGCCGAGCGCGAGATGCGCAGCCGGACCCGCTGAGCGGCCGGCCGGTCAGACCCTGACCGGGCGCGGCGTCGTGCGGGCGAGGTCCGTCGACGTCACGAGCCCGACGAGGACGTGCTCGACGAACACGAGCGCGACCCGGATCGGGCTCCGGTCCATGCGCGCGACGGTGTCGAGCAACGGGTCGTCGGGACCGACGACCACGATGCCGGGTATCGGCGTGGCGACGTCCTGGACCCGCACCGCGGCGCGTGCCTCCACCGGCACCCGCTGGATCTGCTCCCGGGCCACGACGCCGACGATCTCGCCGCTCCAGGCGACGACCGGGAGGGCGTGGTGGTGGACCGCCTGGGTCGCCTCCTCGGCGAGGAACGCCTGCACCGTCATCCATCCCCGCACCGTCACGGGCTCCGGCGTCATCACGTCCCGCACGCGCCGGTCGGCGTAGGCACCGGCGAGCCGGGCGAAGCGCTGCTCCGCGGTGGCGACCCGCAGCACGAACAGCCCCATGATCGCGGTCCAGAGCGTGAAGAACGGCAGGTGGAACACGGTGCCGGCGAGGCCGAGGCCGATGAACGCGAGGCCGAGCGCCTGGCCGACGCGCGTCGAGGCGACCTCCGCCTTCGTGCGATTGCCGGTGATCGCCCAGATCGCGCCCGTGAGGATGCGGCCGCCGTCGAGCGGGGCCGCCGGGATCAGGTTGAACGTGCCGAGCACGACGTTGACGAACACGAGCCACTCGACGGCCTGGAGCACGAGGGCGGGCGGCCCGAGCGGCGCCAGCGCGAACCGGAGACCGAGGAACAGCACGGCGAGCGCGTAGCTGACGGCGGGACCCGCGGCGGCGATGCGGAAGGTCGAGCCGGCGGTGGGCATGCGGTCCTCGAGCTGCGCGACGCCGCCGAGCATCCAGAGCGTGATCCGCCGGACCCGCACGCCGTTGCGCAGGGCCACGATCGAGTGCCCGAGCTCATGGGCGAGCAGGCACCCGAGGAACACGAACACGAGCGGGACGACGGTCGCCCAGAGCGCGGCGTCCATCACGCCACCCGTGAGGCCGTACGCCAGCAGCGCGGCGATGACGAGCACCGACCAGTGCGCACCGATGTCGATCCCCCGCACCCTGCCGAACCGCACCGTGGCGTTCATCGCGACCTCCTGTTGCGCACTGCAACGGTCCCGCACAGCCTCGCGTTCCCGGACCGGCCGAGCGAGCACCGCCTCCACCCCTCGTTCAGGACCCGCTCAGTGGCGAAGTCGGGAATGCCGGTCGGGCCCGGGGCGTAGTATCCGTTCGCTGCCTTCGCGCATCGGGGCGGCGACTGACAAGGGGGTGCGTGGCTTCGATTTCGTGGATCGAGGTGGGTGAAGCGAGCCGACGTCGCCAGAGCGTCGTGAAAGAGCTGGCAAAACAAACACTTGCTGAGGACAACCTCACACTCGCTGCTTAGAGATAAGTAGCGCGTTCCTCCCGGCCCGGTCTCCCGGTCGGAACCGGAGCGTCATCAAGGGAGACTCACCGCCGGGACGGGCCCCGTGGCCCGGCGGGACACCACAGCGGGGCTGGGCACTCCGATGGCCGCCGGTGGGTGGCGGGGGGCCGAGATCTCTCCACCGGCTGCGCTCGGAGAAGCCCCACTGAGGACTCGGAAGACGGGGGTTCGACTCCCCCCACCTCCAAGAGCGCTCGCGGCCGTACGGTCCGAGCGTTGTTGGAGGTGACCAGCACCCCCGCCGTCTACGTTCGGACGATGACCGACGGTCCGACCCCCGCACCGCCCACGACGAAGTACGTCGTGATCGGCGAGTCCGCCGGTCGCACGATGGACGAGATCATGGCGGTGTACCCACGCCACAGGACCGTCGTCGACGAGTTCGTGGACCGCGGCGAGGTCGTCGGCATCGGGCCGTTCACCGACGGCGGCAACATGGCCATCTTCCGCACTGAGGCCGCGGCCGAGGAGTTCGCGCGCCGCGACCCCTTCATCCGCGAAGGCCTCGTCGCGTCGTTCACCATCCGTCCCTGGGTCGACGCGCAGTTGACCTGAGCCCGCGCCGTCACTCCGTCCGCGTGCGCGCGACGGCACGGTCGAAGGCGTCGTCGAGATGCTTCGGCCAGGATCGGCGCTTCGTCGCCGGGACCGCCACCCACTCCTTGAACGGGCGTCCGCTGGGTGCGAATGCCTCCGCCCGGCCGGCGTCGATCAGCGCCGAGGCGCTCGCGGCATCGAGCTTCACGACGAGCTGCCCGTGCTGCGGATCCCAGCTCGCGAAGAAGTCACCGTGGAGCCGGAGACACGGGAAGCCCATCATCGTGCTCCGGGTCACTCCGGTTCGCGCCAGCAACGGCTCGGCCAGGGTCCAGAACCGGTCTTCGTCGCCCGAACCCGGCGTCACGGTCCGAGGTCCTTCCGGGCGGGGACGCGCGCGTACGCCAGCGGGTCGGGACCGGGATCCCGCCCCACCGCCCGTGCCGCGAGCCGAGCGAGGTAGTTGTCCCAACCTCCGGCGTGGGCTTCGGCCATCGGTCCGTCGAGTCCGCGCTGGACGAGCCGCAGGTCGGTCCCACCGGGCGCCGCCCTGAGGTCGATCTCGACGGTCGTGGCGCCCGGGGGGATCTCGACGTCCTCGCGGTCCCAGCCGAACGTGAACACGACGCGCCGGTCCGGCACCAGCTCCACGAACTCGCCGACCACCGAGTCACCGTTGACGTGCGTCCAGGTGATGCGTCCACCCGCGCGTGCGTCGACGTGCGCGGTCGGTGCCATCCACTCCACGAGCAGCGCACTCTCGGTCAGCAGCTCGTACACACGCGCCGGTGGGGCCGCGATGAAGAGCTGCCTCTCGACGAGGTTCACGCGCTCCTCCGTCGCGAGCGGCCGCGCGGGAGCGGGTCGGCCTCCGCCGTCACCCTGAGCGCGTCGAGCCGGTCGTCCCAGAGGTCGTCGAGCGCGGCCCGCACCGCCTGGAGCCGTGCGACATCGGTCCGGTAGAGGCGCCGCTTCGCGTCGACGCGCACGTGCATCAGTCCCGCCTCGCGCAGCAGCTTGAGATGCGGGCTCGCCGCCGAGGGCGAGAGGCCGGCGGCCGCCGCGAGTTCGGTCGCGGGACGTTCGCCGTCGCGTGCGAGTCGCAACATCGCGCGACGTCCCGGGTGACCGATCGCCCGGACCGCGTCGTCGAGCGGCGCGTCAGCGGCCCGGGTCACGGCCCATCGCGCCCAACAGCCGGTCCTGGGCGGACGCGTCGTCGGCCACCGCGACGGCCGGCCCGACGATGCCGGCCTCCCGTCCGATGTCGGGCATCGCCGGCAGGAACATCGCCACCACCGCCTCGACGACCCCTGAGTCCAGCGTCGGATCGTCCCCGACGGCCACGGCGAGGTCCCAGGTGTGGATCAGCTGGTCCATCGCGGTGCCGGCCGCGGCCTCGGCCGCACTCCACTCGAAGCCGGCGGGCGACATGCTCCGGCGTTCGAGCGCGCCCGGGTCGCGGAGGCGGGCGACGACCGCCGCGACCGCCGACGCATCGGGCCAGGCCGCCGCCTCGCCCGGGTCCCCACCCACCGCGTCGAGCAGGTAGGCCGAGCCGCCCGCCAGGTGCTCCAGCAGTGCTCCGACGTCCCACTCGGCGCAGGGCGTCGGCAACGTGTGCTGTCGGGAATCCACGCGCCGCGCCAGCGCCGCGGCGTCACCGGCGGCCCGTTCGTACATCTCGACCGTGTCCACGTCGCCCCTCGTTTCAGTATCTACTCAATTGAGTGTCACCTGAAACGAGCGCCGAGGTCAAGTGGCACCGGAACCGCCCGCCCGCGCCGCGAGCTTGTCGAGCGCCATGGACCAGCCCGCCGCCCCCGGTGAACCGCTCGGGATCCCGACGTGCGTGAGCACCACGCGGGTGCCCCCCTCGATCGCGGCGAGGTCGACGTGCACCTCGGTCACCGCCGGGTGGCCGGGCGGGAGGTCCGCCGCCGGCGTGGGGACGCCGTGCTCGTCGCACGCAGCCTCGGTGTAGACGAGGCGGTTCGGCGGCGACACCTCGAGGTGCTCACCGCCGAACCACATCCGCATCGGACCGCCGGGTGTGTCCATCTCCATGCAGACGAGACGGCGACCGCCGGCCCGCGCGTCGATCGTCGCCTCCGGGATCCGTGCGCCGTCGGGCCCGTACCACTCACGGAAGTGGCCCGCGTCGGTCCACATCGCCCACACCAGATCGATCGGCGCGTCGACGGTCCGCTCGATCACCAGCGATTCGACTCCACCGTCGCTCATCGCGCGCGTCCCTTCGTCGGTTCCGACACCGTGCGGACGTACCGGTCCAGCCGGTCGAAGCTGGCCTCCCAGACCGCGCGGTACTGATCGATCCAACCGGCCGCGGCCACCAGCGGCGCCGGATCCAGCGAGCACGGCCGGTACTGGGCCTGGCGCCCGCGTACGACGAGACCGGCGCGCTCGAGCACCGTCAGGTGCTTCGAGACCGCGGGGAGCGTCAACTCGAACGGGGCCGCGATCTCGTTGACGGTGGCCCGCCCCTTCGCGAGACGGGCGAGGATCGCCCGCCGGGTCGGATTGGCGAGGGCGGCGAACGTCTCGTCGAGCCGTTCCTCCTCGAGTGTGGCGGTCATGGCGCTGCGCTTTCCCGGGTCCGACGTATTTAACCAAGATGGAAACTAGCAGACCGTCACCATCGGCGCGCCGGATCGCGGGGTGGCGGTCGGAGTCAGTACGGGAGCGTGTAGGTGTTCTCGAACTCGTCCTGGACGACGGTGGCGAGGTGGTCGGAGGTGTCGACCACGAGCTCCTCGTCGAGCACTCGGGTCCGATAGCTCCAACCGTCGGGCAGCGCGAGCCGCTCCCCCAGCGTCGCGAGCGCCTCCTCGCTCATCTCCGGGTCGACGCCCACGCAGCGCGCCTGCATCACGTACGCCTGACCGTCGGGGTCGACCAGCTCGTGCACGGGTTTCCCGGCGTCGAAGAAGAAGATCGCGCCGCGGTTCACGTGCCTGAGGTCGTACGGTCCCGGCACGAAGTCGTTGCCGAGCTCGATCACGGCGATGCGGCGCATGAGGATCCCGGCGAACTCGCGCATGACCGGCTCGACCGGCTCCGCCTTGCTGCCGAGCCCGTCGAGCATCCAGTAGCGCGGGCCGTTGAGCTTGACCATCACCGCGCCCATCTCCGCCTGCACGGCGACGGCGTCGATCTGCTCCCACTGCTCCTGCGGGCAGTCGTTCAGCATCTGGGTGCCGTAGACGTGCGCCCGGAGACCGTCGTCGTCGAGGAACCCGACGAGCACCTCGCCGTAGCGGACGCCCCGCTGGTCGGAGATGAGTCGCTGGGGTGCCGGAGCTTCGGTCGTCATGGCCGGATGCTGCCACGCCGACGGATCGGCGTTCCATCGAACCCGTCCGTCACATGTCCTCGAGGAACCGCGTCCCGTCGAGGACGCGGTCGAGCAGCGCGCCGTAGCCCTCGTCGACCAGCAGCCTGCCGGCCCATCCGCCGCGACGGAACCAGCCGAGCTCGTCGTGCTCGCGCGGCGCGGCGTTGACGACCGTCCCGCGCCATTTCTCGATCCGGAACACCGTCATCTCCACTCCGAGCGCGGCACTCGTGATCCGCCCGATCGGTCCGCCGACCTCCACGTCGACGCCCAGTTCCTCGCGCGCCTCGCGTCGGGCCGCCGCCCGCAACGTCTCACCGGGTTCGACGTGCCCACCGGGCACGTCCCACACCGAAGGGAACGACGTGCGCGCGGCCGCGCGCCGCCCGAGCAGCACCGCACCGTCACGGACGAGCGCGAGCCCGACGACCCGCGTCGGTCCGTTCCGGGTGACCGCCCGGAACGGAAACCGTGCGAGCACGACCCGCCCCTGGGCCGACGTCTCGGTGAACAACAGCGCCTCCACCTCCCCCACGCGGTCCACCTCGGCACCCGCGATCGCGGCCCAGCAGGCGGGTCCGCGGTCCGACGTGCGCGGGTGCACGAGCGTGCTGTGGAACGGCACGTCACCGTCACGTTGGGGCGGGAGCAGCAGCTCGTCCCGCAGCTCGGCGAGCGCGCCGTCGAGGTCGTCGACCTCGACGTGGACACCGTCGCGCCCGCCGTCCACGCACCGCACCGCGCCCAGTCGTACCCGGACCGGCCCGAGCGTCGCCGCGACCGCGCGGGCGCGCGCGAGCAGCACGGCCTCGTCGGCACACTCCTCGGGATAGGTCACCGTCACGTGGGCGGGCGCGATCCGGAGCATCCCGGGGTCCCACTCCGCGCGCCACGCATCGAGCGGCGCCGCGAGGTCGGGCCCGAGGTGCACCGCCAGGTGGCGGCGGACCGCGGAGGTCATCCCACGCGGTCGGGCGCGGCGCGCAGCACCGCCTCGCACTCGGCGATGGTCTCGCCGATGATCTCCGCGACGGGCCGGACCGCGTCGATCCGCCCGGCCACCTGCCCGCCGAGCGCGAGCATCGCCTCGAAGTCGCCACCGAAGTACATGTCCTCGGGACGACCGTGGGCGAGCGCGACCGTCCCCTCGAAGCGCACCCGCTCGGACAACGGGGTGCGCAACGCCCGGAAGGCGGGTGCCGACTGCGTGTTCAGCAGATAGGTGTCGGTCTCGGCGGAGTCCACGATCAGCCGCTTCCAGTTGTCGTGCACGGGCGACTCGGCGGCGCTCACCATGCGCGTGCCCATCTGCACGCCGTCGGCGCCGAGGAGCAGCGCCGCGGCCATCGACCGGCCGTCGCAGATACCGCCCGCGGCGACGATCGGCACGTCGAACTTCGACGCGACGAGCGGGAGCAGCACCATCGTCGACGCGCCGGTCGCGGCCTTGAACCCGCCCCCCTCGTTGCCCTCGACGACGAGGCCGTCGACGCCCGCGTCCACCGCCTTCTGCGCGGCGCGCAGCGACGGCACGACGTGGAACACCGTGATGCCGAGCTCCTTCAGTCGTGCGGTCAGCTTCGTCGGGTCACCGGCCGAGGTGGTCACGAAGCGCACGTCGTGCTCGGCGACGAACTCGACCATCTCGCCGGGGTCGCGCACGAACAGCTGCGCGACGTTCACGCCCCAGGGCCGGTCGGTGAGGTCGCGCATCTTCGCGATCTCGTCGCGGATGGCGTCGAGCTGGCCCGACGACGTCTCGATGATGCCGAGCGCGCCCGCGTCGGAGACCGCCGAGGCGAGCTGCGCACGGGCGATCCAGCCCATCGGCGCCTGCAGGATCGGGTGCTCGACACCGAGGAGCTCGGTCAACCGGTTGCGGATCATGCCGCCGGTCTACCCGACCGGGGCCGGGTGAGGTCTCCCGAGGCTCGAACGGCCGGTACGGTGGCGCGATGCGCACCCGACGGATCCTCTTCCTGGCCGCGGCCGTCGCCCTGGTGGCGGCGGGCTGCGACTACCCCAACATCGACCCCGGTGGCGCCGCGCCCGTGCGGTACCGCGACCCGATCTTCAACTCGGTGACCACGACGTCCGACGTCACGTACGGCACCGCGACGAATCTCTCGAACCAGACCGTCACGCTGAAGCTCGACGTGTACCGACCCCCCGCCTCGGACACCGTGACCAGCCGGCCGGCGGTCGTCTGGGTGCACGGCGGTTCCTTCAGCGGCGGGTCCAAGACCTCCGCCGAGATCGTCGACGAGGCGACCACGCTCGGCAAGGAGGGCTACGTCGGTTTCTCCATCGACTACCGCCTGGAGTCCGGCGGCTGCTCCTCGAGCGTCCCGACGACGAACTGCCTCAAGGCGATCGTCGAGGCCAAGGAGGACGCGCAGACCGCGGTCCGCTGGGTCCGCGCCCACGCCGCCGCTTACGGGGTCGACCCGAACCGCATCGCGATCGGCGGGACGTCGGCCGGCGCGATCACGGCCGCGAACGTCGGCTACTCCAACACCGAGAACCCGGACGCGAAGGTCCGGGCGGCGGTGTCGCTGTCCGGCGCCGCGATCCTGACCACCGTCGATTCGGGTGACGCGCCCGCACTGTTCCTCCACGGCACCGCCGACCCGCTCGTGCCGTACCAGTGGGCCGTCAACACGGTGAACTCGGCGCACGCCGCCGGGCTCCAGGCGTTCCTGACGACGTGGCCGGGCGACGGGCACGTCCCGTACGTCAAGCACCGCGACCAGATCCTCACCCAGACGCGCAACTTCCTGTGGTGGGAGATGGATCTCGCGCACGCCGCGCACTGAGGCGGCGCCGGCGATTCAGCGCGCCGGCACCGTCCCGTCGGAGAGGGTGACGACCGTGCGCGCGCCGCGCGCGCCCAGCCGGGCGAGCTCGGCGACGTCGGCGGCGCTCGCCCCGCGCCGCACCGCGCGCGTCCGCCAGTACTCGGTGTCCACCGGGACGACCTCGTGCGACGCGGCACCGACGGCGCGGGCGACGCGGCGTTGGAGCCGTCGCGCGCGTGCCCGCTCGTCCGGCCGGAGCGGATCCCATCGGGCGACGACGCGCGAGTCCGGCGGCGGCCGCCAGTCGGGATCGAGCGTGGGCACGGTGCTGATCGCGAGCTCGCGCCCCGGGGTGCCGGCGCGGACGAGTCGCCGGCGGCCGAACTGCAGCGTGCGGTCGGGGCCGGCGGCGAAGCGCACGTTCGCCCGGTACGGCTCGAGGTAGGCGAACAGGCCCTCCGCCGACGCGTCGACACCCTGTGCGTCGCGACCGTTGACCACCACGAGACCGTGCCGGGGCACCGCCGCCAGCGTCGCCGGCCCGACGTGGCGCAGCGCGGTCGAGATCGCCGGTTGGGGCACCGCCGCCGGCGCGCGCCCCACCGCGACCATCGCGGCCAGGAACGCAGCGACCCCGGCGACGAGCGCGACGACCCGGCCGGTGCCCACGAGTGCGCGCCGCGCGATCAGCTCGACGACGATCCAGCCGAGCGCGATCCACGCCGATGCCGAGACCACGCGCCACCAGGCGAGCAGGTACGGGACGTAGAGGCCCGTGAGGCGGGCACTCGTGACGAGGCCGAGCCCGACGAGGCCGAGCGCCACCGCACCGTTCACCGCCGGGATCCGGAGCCCGCGTCGCCAGGCGACGAGCGTGAGCACGAGCAGCGTCGCGACCACCAAGATCGCGACGAGCGGCGACGTCAGCCGCTCGAAGCCGTTCCGTGTGTACTCGTGGTCCGTCACCCAGGGTCCGAGCGGCCGTAGCTGCGTGCCGAGCGTGCGCATCGCGACGCCCCACCCCGCGCGAGGCGCGTCCGGCGTGCGGACGTAGCGCGCGAGGAGCTCGAGGTTGCCGGGGTCGTGGCGGACCTGCTCGACGAGCGCAGGGGACCAGAGCACCGCCCCCATGCCGACGGACGCGACCGCGACCCGCCAGTTCCGTACGCCGACGACCAGGAGGCCGGCGAGCAGCAGCCCGCCGACGAGCCCGAGGTACCCGGCGTGCGCCTGGACCACGAAGGTGCCCGTCGCAACGGCGGCGAGGAGCCACCACGGCCCCGCCGTCATCGCCGCCACGACCAGGAACACCGTCAACAGGAACGGCAGCAGCGGCACCGAGGGGTTCCACGGGTCGAACAGCACCGTGAGGCCGAATCCGTGGACGAGGGCGACGAGACCGACGGCGGTGACCGCCAGGAAGCGGACCCCGCCGACGACGCGCGCGATCAGGAGCACCCCGACCGCCGAGGCCCACCCCAGCACGGCGGCGCCGACGAGCACCCCGTCGGTCCCGGCCACGCGCTCGAACGGCGCGAGGAGCCAGAAGAGCGCCGGACCGGGGTGCGCCCACCCCCACCGCGACCACGCGCCGACGAGCGGGGTGTGCGGGCCACCGACGTCGCGGATGCGCAGCAGCTCGAGCGCGTCGTCACCCGACGGACGCCAGTGCGCGCCGAGCGCGGAACCGATCAGGACCAGGAACGGCACCGAGGCGAGCACGACGACCCCGGCGGTGAACCACCGCTCCCACCCGGGGGGCGACGATTCCCTGGCCGTCACGCGGGTCGTTCGAGCTGGGCCTTCATGCGCTCGAGCGTCGCCTGCATCCCCTCGCGGTTCGTGCGGCTCCGGGCCCACCCGAGCAGAGCCCAGTAGACGCGCGTCGGCACCGAGTCGGCGAGGCGGAACGACTCCGTGACGTCGGTGCCGCCGTCCGCGGGCGTGAGCTCGTAGCTCCAGGTGTTGATCGCCTTGCCCGGCTTCCCCACGCCGAACGTGAACCGGCGCCCGGGCTCGCACTCGGTGACGTGGCACTCGGTCCAGTAGACCGGACCCTTCTGGTTGCGCTTCACGTGGCCACGGAAGCGCACCCCCACGGCCGGGCCGGTCGCACCGTCGAGCCACTCCGCCTCGAACGTCTCCGGGCTGTACTGCCCGATGCGGGTGACATCGCTCACCAGGTCCCAGACCGCCTCGGGGGGTGCATCGATGTGGACGGTCACCTCGCCGCGCATGGCGCGCACGATACGCGGTGACCGCCCCGACCGGGCGGAGCAGGATTGGTGGAGCGTTGACCCGCCGGGCACCCGCTCCGGGCGACCGCTGGTTCAGACTGTCGCCCGATGGCCTCCCACCTGCGGGCGAGCACGCCGCTCGCCGCGGCGCTCGCCCTCGCCCTCGCGGCCGCCTGCTCCTCGTCGAGCGCGCCCGCGGCCTCGTCGACTTCGACCCGGCCGACCCCGACCACCACCGGCACGAGGACGACGCCGACCACGACCACCGCCGCCGGTCGGGTCGTGGTGGGGACGCTCGGCTTCGCGCTCCCGTCCCCCTCGGCGCGCGCGGTGCTCGTCGCCGACGCGACGGGCCTGCTGCTGCTGGGGGGCCTGAACGCCTCCAAGCAGACCGTCGGCACGATCGTGCGCATCGATCCGCGCGCCGGGACGGCGACACCGGTCGGTGCGCTCGCCACGGCGGTGCACGACGCGGCCGGCGCCCTGGTCGACGGCCGGGCCACCGTCTTCGGTGGTGGCAACACCGCCGAGACCGCGACGGTCCAGGCGGTCGGCGCCGACGGCCGGACGGAGGCCATCGGACGGCTGCCGATCCCACGATCCGACCTCGCCGCGGCGACCGTCGGCGGTCGCACGTTCCTCGTCGGCGGCTACGACGGGAGCTCGGTGCGCGCCACCACGATCGCGACCACCGACGGGAGCTCGTTCCAGGTCCTCGGCGACCTCCCCACCCCCGTGCGGTACGCGGCGGTCACGGCCCTCGGCACCGACATCCTCGTCGTCGGCGGGACCACCACGGGGAACGCCGGCGGTGCGGTGCGCGCCATCCAGCTGCTCGACACCAGGACGGGCGCGGTGCGGGCGGCCGGGACGCTGCCGTTCGCGCTCACCGACGCCGTCGCCGCGACCCTCCACGGGCGGGCGTACGTCATCGGCGGCATCGTCGACGGCCACCCGAGCGACCAGGTCTGGCGCGTCGATCCCGAACCGGCCGTCGCCGGGTCCTACGTGCTCACTGCGGTCGCCACCCTGCCCGTGCCACTCAGCGACGCCGCGGTCGCGGTCCGCGGCGACACCGCCTACGTCGCGGGTGGCGAGAGCCCTGCGATGTCGGCGCAGATCCACACCGTGGAGGTCCGATGAAGCACCGTTCCGTCGTCCCGCTCGCGTTCGCACTCGTCCTGCTCGGGGCGGCGTGCGGCAGCAGCTCCTCGTCGAGCTCCGGCTCCTCGTCGACGACGGACGGGAAGCACCGCTCGTCGCCGTCCTCCGTCCCGACGCCAGCGACCGACCCGGCGACGGGCGCCGGCCCCGGTGTCGACGTCTATGCGCACACCCGCGCCGGGATGACGGCCCCTGCGGTGCAGGGCGACCTCGACCGGGTGTACGTGCCCAACACGCTGTCGAACACCGTCGACGTGATCGACCCGACGACGTACCAGGTGGTCGACCACTTCCCCGTGGGCGACACGCCCCAACACGTCGTGCCCGCGTACGACCTGGGCACGCTGTACGTGAACAACAACAAGGGCAACTCGTTGACGCCGATCGACCCGAAGACCGGGAAGCCCGGCATGCCGATCCCCGTCGACGACCCCTACAACCTCTACTTCACGCCCGACGGCAGCAGGGCACTCGTCATGGCGGAGCGGAACTCCCACGTGGACTTCCGCGATCCGCACACGTGGAAGCTGATCAAGTCGGTGCCGGTCCCGTACTCGGGGGTCAACCACGCCGACTTCACACCCAACGGCAGGATCATGGTGGCGAGCTGTGAGTTCTCCGGCTGGCTCGTGCGCATCGACCTCGACACGATGACGATCACGGGCTCGTTGCACGTCGGCGGGATGCCGGTCGACGTGCGGTCGTCGCCCGACGGGACCGTGATGTACGTGGCGAACCAGGGCCGGGGCGGGGTCTCGGTCGTCGATCCCGCGACGATGAAGGAGATCGCCTTCGTCCCGACCGGCCGCGGTGCCCACGGTGAGTACCCGAGCCGCGACGGCACGAAGCTGTACGTCAGCAACCGCATCGCCGGGTCGGTCTCCGTGATCGACTTCGCGACGCGCGCCGTCACCGCCACGTGGCCGATCGGTGGATCGCCGGACATGGGCGGCGTGAGCAGCGACGGCACCAAGCTCTGGCTCAGCGGCCGGTACAACGGCGTGGTGTACGTGATCGACACCACCGACGGCCACCTGATCCGGACCATCCGGGTCGGCAACGGACCCCACGGGCTCGCCGTCTTCCCGCAGCCGGGTCGCGTCAGCCTGGGCCATACGGGCAACTACCGCTGACCCGCGTAGGGTCGTCGACCATGACCGAGGCCGCGATCACGAGGCTCCGCTACGCCCAGATCCGGCTCGCCGCGGAGGCGCTCGCCCGTGCGTTCGACGACTCGCCGATCGTCCGCTACCTGATCCCGAAGGACCGGCCCCGCACGATCGGTGCGCGTGCGACCTTCATCGCCGCGCTCGTCGACGCCGACAAGCACGGCGAGGCCTGGGTCGCCACCTCCGGTGACGAGATCGTCGGTGCGGCGGTCTGGTCGCCCCCCGGCGGCTTCCCGCCGAGCACCGGCCGTCAGCTCCGCCAGCTGCTGCACCTGCTCGCCGTCGCGCCGGCCGCACCGCGCGCGCTCCCGCGTTCGCTGCGGTACCTGCGCCGCGTCGAGGCGGTGCACCCTCACGACGAGCACTGGTACCTGTCGGTCCTCGGCGTCGACCCCACCTACCAGGGCCAGGGCTGGGGCAGCCGGTTGCTCGAGGCGGTGCTGCCCCGGATCGACGAGGCGGGTCTGCCCGTCTACCTCGAGACCGACAAGGAGCGGAACCTCGCCTACTACCGGCGCTTCGGCTTCGAGCTCGTGGAGCAGATCCACCCGGTCGAGGGCGCGCCGCCGACGTGGACCATGTGGCGCGACGCGCGCTGAGCGCGACGGTCAGAACCCGGCTGCGTCCTCGATCATCCGATCAGCGGCCGGGGTGCGCTCCGTCCGCACCACCGCACGCGCCCGGCCGCCGCGCTTGGCGGCGAACAGCGCCTGGTCGGCGCTGCGCAACGTCGCCTCGGGGTCCCCGCCGTCGTGCACGGTGGCACCGACGCTGATGCCGTTGCCGCGGTGCTCCCGGTTCCAGGTGTCGGTGACCCGCTCGACCATCGTCGCGGCGTCGGGGCCGGCCTGGCGCAGCACGATGAGGAACTCGTCGCCGCCGAGCCGGGCGACCCAGTCCTCGGTGCGGACGGCGGCGACCAGGTGGTGCGCCACCTCGCGGATCGCGGCGTCGCCACCCTGGTGACCGGCGAAGGCGTTGATCCCGCGCAGGTCGTCGAGATCGATCACCGCGACGACGTCGCCCGGGTGCAACGTGGCGAGCATCTCGTCGGCGAAGCGGCGGTTGCCGACGCCCGTCAACGCGTCGCGCCGGCTCTCGTCGGCCAGCGCGTCCATCGCGGCGAGGTCGTCGAAGAGCGCGCCGGCCTGCTCGCCGAGGATCTGGGCGAGCCGGATCATGAACTCGTCGTGGCGCCGGCGGCCGGTCGCCACCACGAGGCCGCGCAGGTGGCCGGCCCGGCCCACGAGCGGGACCGCGAGCTCGACACCCGCCGGCACCGTGCGCACTGCGAGCCCCTCGTCCGGCGCGACCACCCGGGTCGTGTCCCACGGCAGCCCGCCGGCGGTGGCGGCGAGCTGGAACGAGCCGTCGGGCGCCGGGAGGTACGCGGCGACGTTCGGGACCCGCAGCAGGTCGACGACCGTGACGACGAGCCGCTTGGCCGCGCTCACCTGATCCGTCTCGGACCGGAGATCCGTGGTCCCGTCGATCACCAGTCCGAGCTCCTGGCTGCGCTCGACGTCCGCGTGCTTGACCCACGCGACGAGCTCCCCGAGCCCGGCCGCCATGCAGACGCCCATCAGCGTCGTGACGATCGAGATCGGCGCGCCCTCCGACTGGAACGCGACCACGAGTCCGACGGCGACGAACGGCGCGAGGATCGCCGCCATGCCGCGCGGCTGGGTGAGACCGATCCACACGAAGATCAGGGTGACGATGGTCGAGGTCGACATGACCCCGTCGACCGTGCGCGACGAGCGCGACGTGACCTCGGCCGCGATCAGCATCGCGAGACCGAGCACGGGCAGCACCAGGGTGGCGCGCATCCCCCACCGTGCCCACGGCAACCACGGGATCACGGCGGCGATGACCATCGCGGCGATCGCGACGAGCACGATCGGCAGGGTCGATCCGCCGCTCGCCTCGTAGCGGTCGCCGTTGCCGAACGCGCTGATCAGGGTGAACGGACCCGCGATGGCGAACGCGATCGCGGCGTAGGTGGCCGCGCGCTTCGGATCGTCCGCCAGACGCATGGGGATGGCATCGACCCGGACCGGGCGAAGTTGACCCTTGTTTTCCGACCTGGACCGAATGACCCATCCGGCGGCGCCGGCACGCCCGCCTACGCTCCGCAACGTGCTGGTGGAGATCTACTCGGACATCGTGTGCCCGTGGTGCTACATCGGCCAGCACCAGTTCGCCGAGGCGCTCGCGCGTACGCCGCACGCAGCCGAGATCGAGGTCGGTTGGCGGGCGTTCCAGCTCGATCCCCGGGCCCGGAACGAGCCGACCCCGGTCTTCGACGCCTGGGCCCGCAAGTTCGGCGGTGAGGATGCCGCGGCGGCGGCGATCGCCCGCATCACCGGTGCCGCGGAGGCGGTCGGGCTCGAGATCCGGCTCGACCGCGCCCTGCGGGTGAACACGTTCGACGCCCACCGCCTCGTCTGGTCCGTCGGTGACGGACCGACCCAGTGGGACCTCGAGCTCGCGCTCATGCGCGCGTACTTCGTCGAGGGCCGCAACGTCGCGGACCGCGCCACCCTCGTCGGGCTGGCGGAGTCGGTCGGATGCGACCCGGCCGAGACCGAGCGCTTCCTCGCGTCGGGCGAGGGAACGGCCGAGGTCAACGAGGAGCTGGCCGGTGCCACCGACCGGGACGTGCTCGCGGTTCCCACGTTCTTCTTCGCGAGCCAGGTCGGCGTCCCGGGCGCGCAGGACCCCGAGACGTTCGTGCGGGTGATCGACCGTGCGTTCGAGCGGCTCACGACGAGCTGACGACCCTCCGAGGAGACCCCGTGCCCGCCGGTGACGCCGACCCCGCTCTCATCGCCGCGATGGCCAACCTGTCGGCGTTCCACCGCGAGCACGAGAAGTACTACGCCTCGGCGCCGCGTGAGACCGCGGTGCAGCTCCAGCGGCACGCCCGCACCCTGCTGGCGCTGGCCGACCGCTGGCGGACCGTCGAGCCGTCGCAACGCCCGGTCCTCAGCCCGTACGAGGGCGCCGAGGACCTCAACGCGCCGGAGGCCACGCAGCTCGACGGCGTGCTGTTCATGGAGGGTGAGGGCGAGCCGGCCGAGATAAGCGGCCTCAAGCGCGAGCTCCGGGCCACTGCCGACGCAGCCGCCGCCATCGGCGACTGGCTCGGTCGGGCGATGCAGGCGTCGTGGGGTGTCGCAGCCGCGCTCGTGGGCATCGACGAGCTCGCGGACCAGATCGGCGAGCGCCACCGGATCATCGCCGACGACATGCAGGCCGCCGCGATGAACACCGTGATCGCCCACGTCCTCGCGCGGGCGGCCGACGTCCTCGACGCGGTCGACTTCACCCCGGCCGCACTCCGCGCGGATCTGGCCGGCCCGCGCGTCTCGGCCCGGCGGATCGCGTCGGCGGCCGAGCTGATCAGCCACGCGGCCGACCTCTACAGCGACTCCGCCGGCCTGGTCCATGGCAACGAGCGCCGGTGGCGGATTTTCCGGTCGAGGGTGCTCCCGCTCCTGGAGACGCCGGGCGGCTGAGCAGGTCCGCCGGCGTCAGTCCTGGCGGAACCGCCCGAGGTCCATCAGCAGGTGGTCGTGCACGTCGCCGACCTGCTCCACGCGCATCTCGCGCTGCGCGAACCACCAGCCCTCGCCGTCGCGGGTGAACGTGTCGTGGTACCGACCGGTGACGATCGGCTGGAGCGGGAGGTCGGGCGTCGTCTGGAACACGACGAACGACGACCGGGCGGTGGCGACCGTGCCGTCGTCGGCGATGTCGACCAGCACGTTGGTGGTGAGGTGGCGCGTCATCAGCGTGCCGTTCGGGTGCACCTTGTTGGAGCCGCGGTACATGCCGGCGACCGCCTCCGCGCCGCGGATCGCGCCCGGGACCCCGGGCGTGGTGATCTCACCGCGGGCGAAGAGCGCGCCGATCCCGTCGAAGTCGGCCGTGTCGACGCACTCGGCGTAGCGGTACATCAGCGAGGTGATCGCGTGATGGTCGGCCCAGGATCCCGCACCCATGGGGTTCAGACTCCGGTCTCGACGGGCTCCGCGTAGAACTGCGAGTACCACTTACGGAACTTGAGGATGGGGCCGTCGGTGTCGGCCAGGGCAGGGACCGGGAGGAACGTCTTGTGCTCCCAGATCGGCGTGTCCTCGACGATCTGCTTGTTGATCTCCTTGACGAACGCTTCCGCCACGGTCCCGGTCATCTTCTCGTCGTCGAACTTGCGCACGATGAAGCTGAAGCGGACCTGCGTGGTGTTCTCGTCGATCGGCGTCGTGGTCGCGACGTTCACCGCGTCGACGATGCCGGAGAACCACACCTTCGACATGCCGGGGCCGTAGTTGTAGACGTCGATGCGCCCGTACGTGACACCGCGCGGCGTGACGTAGCTCTGCTTGGACAGCATCGTCGAGAACGGGCCGTCGAGCTCGTAGGTCTCGACCTCGGCGACCTCGTCGGTGCCGTGCACGTAGCGGAAGTGCGCGGGATCGGCGCCGTTCTCCGACATCTCCTGCGGGATGGTGTTGATCGTGTACGACGACCGGTAGAAATCGCTCCACGCCGGATCGCCGACCTCCTCGATCACCGGGATCTCCCACATCGGCTCGACGTTCTCCGGGTGACGCCACGCGAACACCATGCGGTTGCGGACGACCACCGGGTAGGTGTGCAGCTGTGCCTTGCGGTTCACCCGCTCGGAGTACGGGATCTTCGTGCACGCGCCGGTGCCGTCGAAGAGCCAGCCGTGGAACGGGCACTCGAGCTCCGCACCCTTCACCTTCCCGCCGACGCCGAGGTGGGCGCCGAGGTGCGGGCAGTAGGCATCCTGGAGATGGAAGTCGCCGGCCTCGTCCCGCCACAGCACCAGGTCGGTGCTCCAGTACCGGATCGCCGAGACCTCACCGGCGGCCAGGTCGTCCTCGTAGGCGACCATGAACCAGCCGAACGGGTGCGGGAACGGGAAACGCTTGCCCACCGGGGACCTCCTCAGGAATTGGAACAGATTCTAATTCCGGGTGGCCGCCCTCGTCGGGCCGACGAGACTCGCCACCGTGGATCCCCTGGAGTGGGCGGCGGCGCACGTCGATCCGGCCGGTGCTGCCGAGGTCGTCAAGGACCGCGAGTGGGCGACGGTGTGGCGCCTGCCCGTCGCCGGCGCCGACGTCTACGTGAAGCAGTGCCATGGGCGCTGGAGGTTCGAGCCCGCGCTCACCGCCGCGCTCTCCACCCGATGGCCGGACCGCGTGGTGGAGGTCGTGGCCGTCGACGCCGACGCCGCGCGCCTGGTACTCGCCGACGCCGGGACGCGCGTCGGCGACCTCGGCAACCCGCCCGAGCTGTGGGCCGCCGTCCTCCCCCGTTACGCCGAGCTGCAACAGGGCGAGACTGCGCACGCCGAGGAGCACCTCGTCGCGGGCGTGCTCGACCTGCGCACCGCGGCCCTCCCCGACGCCTTCGAGTCCGCGGTCGCGCAGGACCTGCCGCTCCCCGCCGACGCGCTCGCGCGCCTGCGCGCGTTCGGGCCGCGCTACGCCGCAATCTGTGACGATCTCGCGTCGACGGGCACGGCCGCGACCGTGCAGCACGACGATCTGCACGTGAACAACCTGTACCGGGACGACGGCGGTCTGCGTCTCGTCGACTGGGGCGACTCGTCGGTCGCGCACCCGTTCTTCTCGACCGTCGTCACGTTCCGGTTCCTCGAGGAGCGCAACGGGCTCGCGCCCGACGACCCGTGGTTCGACCGGCTGCGCGACGCCTACCTGGAGCCGTGGGGATCCGGGCGCACCGAGGAGTTCGCGCTCGCGCAGCGGGTCGGGATCTTCGCCCACATCACCGCGTGGGCGATCTACCGCGCCGCCCTCGACCCGGCCGCCCGCCCAGGCTTCGACGAGGACTTCCCGGTGGTGCTGCACCGCGCGCTCGCCCGCGTCGACGGGTAGCCCGCGCCGTCCCGTCCCTTTACGTCCCTTCCCGTCCCGAGGATTGTGCGTTCGACCCCGCCAGGAGGGGTCAACCGCACACACCTCGCGGCGAAGTCTCGGAGTGATGTCCCGGACCGGCGACGGCCGCCGCCTCGGGTCGACTCAGCCGCTGAAGAGGTCCCTGCGGGGCTCGTCGGTGTAGACGGGGTCGCGGCCCTGGTCGAACGCCCGGATCGCCTCGGGCAGGTTCTCCGTGAAGCCGAGCATGAGCTGATTCCGGTCCTCGATCTCGATCGCCGCCTCGAAGCTCGGGTTCTCGAGGTTCACCCAGAGGATGTCCTTGGTCATCGCCAGGCCGTAGGGACTGAACCTGCACATCGATTCGGCGATCGCCAGCACCTCCGTCATGAGGTCGGCGTCCGGGAAGACGCGTGAGACGAGCCCCATCCGGTACGCCTCGTCGGCGTCGACGCGTCGACCGGTGAGGAGCAGGTCGTGGGAGTGGGCCGCCCCCACGAGCCGCGGGAGCAGCCAGCTCGCGCCCAGCTCGGTGCTCGTGAGCCCGTTGACGATCCCGGTGGCGTTGAACGTCGCCGACTCGGAGGCCACGCGCATCTCGGCGCCGAGCGCGAGGCACATACCGCCGCCGTACGACGGACCGTTGACCGCGGCGATGACCGGCTGTGGCATCCGCCGCATCGTCATCATCAGGCGCGAGTAGTACCGCATCGACCGCTGGGCGATGCGCCCGACCGTGAGGCCGTCGATGTTCGGGATGATCCCGTAGTCCTTGAGGTCGAGCCCGGAGCAGAACGCTCGCCCGGCGCCGGTGAGGATCACGACGTAGGTGTCGTTGTCGGCCGCGACCTCGTGCAGCTTCTCGTCGAGCTCGATGACGAGGTCGATCGACATGGCGTTGAGCCGCTCCGGCCGGTCGAGCGTGAGGACGGCGGTGTGCGGCTGCGGACGATCGAGACGTACGAGGCTCATGGAGCAACCGTGACGCGCGACGCGTCGGACGCGCCAATACGCGCCTTGCATCTCCGGCGACGCCGGTGTACAAATAACTAGTTGCCTAGTTATTTAGGAGTTTCATGATCTCCTTCCGGCTCGATCCGAAGTCGGGCGTCCCGCCCTACCGGCAGATCGCGGAGCAGGTCCGCCAGGCGATCGTCACCGGCGCGCTCGAGCCCGGCGACCAGCTCCCGACGGTGAAGTCGGTGGTCGCGGAGCTCGCCGTGAACCCGAACACCGTGTTCAAGGGATACCGCGAGCTCGAGCACGAGGGTCTCGTGGAGGGCCGGCCGGGCGCGGGCACCTTCGTGACCGGGCGGCCCGCCGGACCGTCGACCCGCGTCCTCGCCGACCTGCACCGCGCGCTCGACCGCTGGATCGCCCGGGCCCGCCGAGAGGGGCTCGACGACCGCGACATCGAGGCCGTTGTGCGCTCGCGACTGCGCGCCGGCGGCGTGGAGGCGATCGCGTGACCCCGGCGATCGAGACGCACGGCCTCGGCAAGCGGTTCCGCTCGACGTGGGGGCTCCGCGACTGCACGCTCACCGTCCCGGAGGGGAGCATCAGCGCGCTCGTCGGCACCAACGGGGCCGGCAAGACCACGCTCCTCCGGTTGCTCACCGCGATGGCCCGGCCCACGACCGGGACCGCGCGGGTGGCCGGCACCACGCCCGCCGACGACGCCGCGTTCCTCGGCCGCATCGGTTACCTCGCCCAGGAGGTCCCCCTGTACCGGCGGTGGACCGCGGACGACCACCTCGCGTTCGGTGCACACCTGAACCGCCGGTGGGACGACGGACCGGCACGGGACCGGCTCACCGACCTCGGGATCCCGCTCGACCGTCCCGTCGACGCGCTGTCGGGCGGCATGCGCGCGCAGGTGGGGCTCGCGCTCACTCTCGCGAAGCGACCCGAGGTGCTGTTGCTCGACGAGCCGCTCGCCGCGCTCGACCCGCTCGCGCGTCACGAGTTCCTCAGCTCGCTCGCCGCGGCGGTCGCGGAGCACGAGACGACCGTCCTGCTCTCGAGCCACCTGCTCCCCGACCTCGAACGCGTCTGCGACCACCTCGTGCTGCTCGACTCCGGCACGGCCGTCCTCGACGCGTCGATCGAGGACGTGCTCACCGAGCACCGCCGGGTGGTGGCACCCGCCGAGGCATCCGGCGCGCTCGGGCGCGTGGGCTCGGTCGTGCGCGCCGTACGGAGCGAGCGCCGGGTCGACGCGGTGTGCCGGCTCACGACGCCGGTCCTCGACCCGGCCTGGCAGGTGGAGGACCTCGCACTCGAGGAGATCGTCCTCGCCTACCTCGCCCGCGCACATCGGCCCGGTCCGGCGCTGGCGGTGGCGCGATGACCTGGCTGCTCACCCGCCAGCACCGTGCGTTCCTGATCGTCACCACGGTCGGGCTCACCGCGTTCGCGATCGCCGTCGCCGTCACCGGCGTGCAGATGGCGGACCGCTACGCCGCGGCGCGCGCCTGTCAGGGCGCGGGGTGCATCGCCATGCGGAACCTGTTCTCCGGGTACGGCGCGATCGTCGACACCGTGCACCTGACCATCGCGGTGCCGGTGCTGCTGGCCGCGTTCGCCGCGACGATCGTCGCCCGTGAGACCGAGGCCCGGACGAACGTGCTCGCCTGGACCCAGACCGTGACGCGCCACCGGTGGCTGGCGGTGAAGTTCGGCGCGGTGATCGGGGCCGCGGTCGTCGTCGGTGCCGCCGTCAGCGCGCTCGTCACCTGGTGGTCGGGAACGACCAACTCCGTGAACGCGGACCGGTTCCAGGGTGCGCAGTTCGACACGCAGAACCTGGTGCCGATCGCGCTGGCGGTGTTCGGCGTCGCGCTCGGCCTCGCGGCCGGCAGCCTCTTCCGGCGCGTGCTCCCCGCGGTGGCGACGACCGTCGGCGTCTACGTGGCGGTGCGCATGGCGAACTCGTTCTTCCTCCGGCCCCGGCTCGGACCCACGTCGCACGTGCGGGTCGCCGTCGACGGCGACCCGAAGCTGCCGGCCGGATCGTGGACCGTGAGTCGGCGGCTCGTCGGCCCCGACGGCCGGATCATCGGTGGCGCCCGGGTCGCGGTCCCCCGAGGTTGCGACGCGGTCCGCAGCGCCGCCGCTGCGAGCCGGTGCCTCACGCGGGCCGGCTACCGCGAGATCGTGACGTTCCATCCGGCGAGCCAGTACTGGACATTCCAGCTGCTCGAGTCGGCACTGTTCGTCGCGCTCGCCGGGGTACTCGTGTGGTTCGCCGCCCGGAGAGTGCTGCACCGGGACGCGTGACGCCCGACGCTCGCTCAGGCGTCGGGATCGGCGAGGACCTCGGTCATCGTCACCACCCGCTGTTCGTCGATGGCGCGGTGCGCGGCGACCCCCATCGCCACGGACAGCAGGCCCTGCGCCACGTCGACGGCGGGCGGACCCCCGGACCGCACGGCGGCGAGGAAGTCGAGGTGCTCGAGATAGCTCGACCCGTGGTGGAACCCCTCGTGGCCGACGCGCTCGTCGTGCACGATCTCGGTGGTGACCGGACCGCGGAACGGCGCCCGGGTCCCGATGCGCACCTCGCAGCTGGGGAGGAACGCCTCGACCTTGCCGGCGTCGCCGACCACGCTGAGCTCCTCGGCGTTCTCCGAACCCTCGGCGAACATGCAGAGGTCGAGCAGCGCGCGGGCGCCGTCGTCGTAGTCGACGATCACGAACGCGTTGTCGAGGATGTCGGGCGCCTCGCCGTCGTACCGCTCGTCGAGGTGGTTCACGTCCTGCGCGCCGGACGCGGTCACCCGCACCGGCGTCGCGCCGACGATGTGGTTCATGAGATCGAAGAAGTGGCAGCACTTCTCGACGAGCGTGCCGCCCGTGTTGCGGTTGAAACGGTTCCAGTCGTCGACCTTCACCAGGAACGGGAACCGGTGCTCCCGGATCGCGACCATCCGGACCCGACCCACCGCGCCGGTGTGCACCTCGCGGACGAGGCGGGCGACCGGAGGCATGTAGCGGTACTCCAACCCCACCCAGACGAGCGCGTCACGGGTGCGCGCCCGCTCCACCACCTCCCGGCAGTCGGCGACCGTCGTGCACAGTGGCTTCTCGACGAGCACGGGAAGCGGCGTGTCGAGCACGTCGCGCAGGACGGCGGCGTGGGTCATGTTCGGCGTCGCCACGACGAGCGCGTCGACGAGCCCGGAGCCGAGCAGCTCCCTGTGGTCCGAGTAGCAGGCCAGCGGATCGCCGTCGGCGGTCATCGTCGCGAGCGCACGCGACTCCTCGTGCGGGTCGGCCACCGCCGTGACGGTCGCGCCGGGGAGCGCCCGCAGGTTGCGGAAGTGCTCGAGACCCATCATCCCCGCGCCGATGATCCCGAACCGGAGGTCGTCGGACATCTGCCGTAGCGTAGAGGGATGGAGAATCTCGTCGATGCGGGCACGCGCACGCTCGGCCGCTCCGGGATCTCCGTCGGACCGCTCGCCTTCGGCTGCTGGCGCTTCACCCACGAGCGGGTGCGTGAGGCGCGGGTCGTCCTCGACGCCGCGCTCGAGCACGACCTCCGGCTCGTCGACACCGCCGACGTGTACGGCCTCGACTGGGGCGGCACCGGGTTCGGCGCCTGCGAGACGCTGCTCGGCCGGGTGCTGGCGGACGCCCCACAGCTGCGCGGGGAGATCGTGCTCGCCACCAAGGGCGGCATCCACCCGCCGACTCCGTACGACTCCGGTCCCGAGGCGCTCCGCCGGGCGTGCGAGGCGTCGCTGCAGCGGCTCGGCGTCGAGACCGTCGACCTGTACCAGGTGCACCGCCCCGACCTGTTCACGCACCCGGAGGCGGTGGCGGGCACGCTGCTCGCGCTGCGCGCCGAGGGCAAGATCCGCGCGATCGGCATCTCGAACCACACCCCCGCCCAGCACGACGCACTGCAGGCGTACCTCGGCGACGCGCTCGCGACCTCGCAGCCCGAGTACAGCGTGTGCCACCTGGACCCGCTCCGTGACGGCACCTTCGACCGCTGCGCGCGTGACCACGTCACGCCCCTGGCCTGGAGCCCCCTCGCCGGTGGACGGGTCGCGAGCGGCGAAGGCCTGCGCCCCGAGCTGGTCGCGGTGCTCGACGAGCTCGCCACACGCGAGGGAGTGAGCCGAGCAGCGATCGGCGTCGCCTTCACGCTCGCCCACCCGACCCGGCCCGTCGCGATCGTCGGCACCCAGACCCCCGGCCGGATGCACGAGGCCACCGAAGCTCGACGCGTCCACCTCGACCGGGCCGACTGCTACCGCATCGTCGTCGCGTCCGAGGGCGTCCCGCTGCCATGAGCGTCGAGTACGCGTGGTTCAGCGCGCTCTGTGACGACGACTACGAGTTCCTCGGCGTCCCCGAGCCCGCGCTCGCGTCGTCGTGGGACCACTGCGCCGACATCGTGCGCACCGCGGACCGGCTCGGCTTCGACAACGTGCTCCTGCCCTCGGGCTACGCACTCGGCATCGACGGCCTCGCGTTCGCGGGTGGCATCGCGCCGCAACTCACGCAGTCGAAGCTCCTGGTGGCGGTGCGGTGCGGCGAGCAGTGGCCACCGCAGCTCGCCCGCCAGCTCGCCACCCTCGACCAGATGCTCGGTGGCCGCCTGACCGTCAACATCATCTCCAGCGACCTGCCCGGAGCGACGCTCGCGAGCGAGCCGCGGTACCGGCGCACGCTCGAGGTGATGCAGATACTGCGGGACCTGCTCGACGGGCGGCCGGTCGAGCACCACGGCGAGTTCTACGACCTCGTGGTCGACCCGCCGCGCGCCCGGACGGCCAGCGGCGCGTGTCCGCCGCTCTACTTCGGCGGCCTGTCCGAGCCGGCGCGCGACGTGGCCGCACGGGCCGCCGACGTGTACCTCATGTGGCCCGACACGCTGCCGGCCGTGGCGGCGGTCCTCGACGACCTGCGCGCGCGGGCCGCGGTCCACGGGCGGACGCTGCGATTCGGGTACCGCGTCCACGTCATCGTGCGCGAGACCGAGTCCGAGGCGCGGGCCGCGGCGGCCCGGCTGGTGAGCCGGCTCGACGACGCGACCGGCGCGGCCATCCGCCGGCAGTCGCTCGACACGACGTCCGCCGGCGTGCACCGCCAGGCCGAGCTGCGCGGGACCGCCGACGACGACGGCTTCGTGGAGGACCACCTCTGGACCGGCATCGGCCGGGCCCGCAGCGGCTGCGGTGCGGCCATCGTCGGCGACCCCGACCAGGTGCGAGCCAAGCTGGCTGCGTACCGCGACCTCGGGATCGAGTCGTTCATCCTCTCGGGCTACCCCCACCGCGACGAGGCCGAGCACTTCGCCCGTCTGGTCCTGGGCCGCTGATGCGCCGCATCGTCCTCGCCGTGCTCATCGCCGCGACGATCGTCGGCGTCAGCCTCGCCGTCGCCGCGCAGGGCGACTCGGGTGGTGACGGCCACGACACCGCCGTGCGCGCCGGCGGGACGCCGTCGTCCACGACGACGTCGACGTCCTCGTCCACGACGACCACCACGCTGCCCGTCCCCGACTCGGCCGCCCCGCTCAAGCTGCTGCGGACCGTCGGCACGAACATCTCGCCGAAGAGCGTCGTGGCGTCCGGGCGCGGCCTCGTGTTCGCGCAGAACATGATGTACAAGCATTCGATCACGGTGTACGACCGCAACGGCGAGCTGGTGAAGACGATCCCGGACACCGTCGATCTCTCGCAGTACGGCATCACCGACCACCCCGGCACCTCGCGCGGGGCGCCGGTGGAGGTCGCCTTCAGTCCGGACGGCACGAAGGCCTACGTCTCGAACTACTCGATGTACGGCGCCAACTGGGGTCCCGAGGGCAGCGACGAGTGCCACCCGTCGGACCACTACGACAACAGCTACGTGTACCGCGTCGACGTGAAGTCGCTCGCGATCGACAACGTGATCGGCGTCGGAGCGGTGCCCAAGTACGTCGCCACGACCCCCAACGGCCGCTACGTCATCGTCACGAACTGGTGCACCTTCGACGCGAGCATCATCGACGTCGCGACCCAGAAGGAGGTCAAGCGCATCCCGCTCGGCCCCTACCCGCGTGGCATCGTCGTGACCCCCGACTCGAAGACCGCGTACATCGCGGTGATGGGCGGCACGAGCATCGCCCGGGTCGACCTCGCCGACTTCTCGACCTCGTGGATCTACGGCGTGGGTCAGGGCCCGCGCCACCTCGTGCTCTCCCCGGACGGCGCGACCCTCTACGCCACCCTCAACGGCGAGGGCAAGGTCGCGAAGATCGACGCCGCGTCCGGCGCCGTGCAGGCCAAGGTCAGCACCGGGCAAGCGCCGCGCAGCATGACCATCTCTGCGGACGGCAGGTACCTGTACATCGTGAACTACGAGTCGGGCACGATGAGCAAGGTCGACGCGGCCACGATGCAGACGGTCCAGACGCTCCCCACGGGCTTCCACCCGATCGGCATCACCTACGACCGCCAGACCGGCGACGTCTGGGTCGCCAACTACACCGGCTCGATCATGATCTTCGGCCCGTCCTGACGATCGCCGGCGCGTCCCCCACCGGCTCGGCGGCCGCCGACGGGCCCGGCACTACCGTGCACCGATGGCCGTCCTGCTCGGGTTCCTCGCCGCGCTGTCGTGGGGCACCGGCGACTTCGCCGGCGGACTCGCGACGCGCCGGGCGGCCGAGACCGCGGTCGTGCTCGGGACCGAGACCGTGGGCCTCGTGCTGCTGCTCGTCGTCGCGCCGCTCGGCGGCGGATCGCCCACCGCGCAGGACCTGACCCTCGGCGCGGTCGCCGGACTCGTCGGCGTCGCCGGACTCGCACTGCTCTACCGCGGCCTCGCCGCCGGGCGCGCGAGCGTGGTGGCACCGCTCAGCGCGGTCGGCGCAGCCGTGATCCAGGTGCTGTGGGGACTCGCGAACGGCGAGGAGCCCGGCGGGGTCGCCCTCGTCGGGATCGTCCTCGCCCTGGTCGCGATCGGGGTGGTGGCCGGCTCCGCCGACGAGCCCGACACCGCCGGCGCGCTGGACCGGCGCGCCGAGATCCTCTGCGGCCTCGGTGCCGCCATCGGGTTCGGCTTCTACCTCGTGCTCATCTCCGAGACCTCCGACGGCGCCGGCCTGTGGACCACGGTGGCGGCGCGCGTGGCACCGGTCGTCGTCCTGCTCGTGGTCCTCCCGCTGCTCCGGCGTCCGCTGCTCGCGCCCCGCGACACCCTTCCGCTCGTCACGCTCTCCGGCATCACCGACGCAGGGGCGAACGCACTGCTCCTGATCGCGGTGCGCCGAGGTCTCCTGAGCGTCGTCGCACCGGTCGCGAACCTCTATCCCGCCGTCACGGTGCTGCTCGCCCGCGCGTTCGGCCACGAGCGCATCGGCCGCCTTCGCCTCGCCGGCCTGGGGCTCGCGGTCGCGAGCCTGGTGCTCATCTCCCTCTGAGCCGGCGGCCGGCCCGACCGGCCGGGCCACCGGACGCCCACCGCCGCAGGTGCTACGCATGGGTGCGATGGAGCCGGAGCTGTTCGAGGAGGTCGGCGACGCGGTGCGCGGGCTCGCCCCACCGGAGCTCGGGTCGTTGCGCCTGCGGGCGCACCGCTACGGCATCAAGGTCTGGTTCGGCACCGAGAAGCCGACGCGCGAGCACTACGAGGCGCAGGTCGTCGGCGCGCGCGACGTGCCCGGCGCGCACACGCTCGCGCTGGAGATCGGCTTCCACGCCGAGTATCCGAAGGAGGCCGACAACGAGGCCGTCGTCGCGCGGCTGGTCGCCCACGAACGCCGGTGGCGCCGGGACATCGGCAAGGAGGCCGAGGTCGGGCCGTTCCTCGGCCGGGCCGCGCACTGGCGCCGGCTCTCGGAACTGTGGATCGACCCCGATCTCGGCGAGCCGGGAATCGCCTTCGAGATCGCGTCGCGTCTCGTCGACTACACCACCGCACTCGAGCCGCTCCGCGAGTGAGCGTCAGTACCGCTCGACCCGCTCGATCCCGCCGGCCGGCGTCCACCGCTCGATGACGAGGTGGTCGCCGCCCGGGCCGATCCCGGTGAACACGACCTCGCGCACGTCGATCGTGAAGGCGTCGCCCTCCATCTCCTCCACCCACATCGCGACCGGCTCCGCGACACCGGCGAGCTTCGCCTCCCCCACCCAGGCGGCGTCGTCACCCTCGGGCGGATCCACGTTCTGCGCGTGGATCGCGACGCGCGCGTCGCGCCGCAGGTCGGCCGCGCGCCGCGTGCCCGGCATCATCCCGATGCGCAGCTGCCCGTCGCCGAAGTCGACCTCGGTCCCGCTGAGCCGCGGCGACCCGTCGCGCCGCGTCGTGGCCATCGTGTGGTGCCGGTGGTCCCGGAACCGCGCTTCGACGCGTCCGGCGAGGTCCGGCGCCGCGTCGGTGAAGTCGTCCCAACTCGCCATCCGCGCAGTCTGGCCGATCGCACCGGCCGTCGCGTGACGCGCGCCACGCGCCGGGTGACCGCCACGTCACGACTCGGAGAACACTGCGCGAACGGCCGGTCCCGCCGGGCTGCGGCTCCGTACCGTGGACGCATGGACGTCAGCCGGTTCACCACCCACCCCCGCAAGCGGCTCGCGCTGATCGCGCACGACAACCGCAAGGGGGAGATGGTCGAGTGGGCACGAGAGAACCGCGCCGCGCTCGCCGAGCACGAGCTGTCCGCCACCGGGACGACGGGCCGGATCATCGCCGAGACCCTCGACCTCGACGTCGCGTGCTTCCTCTCGGGCCCCTACGGCGGCGACCAGCAGGTGGGCGCGGGCATCGCCGAGGGCCGACTCGACTGCGTGGTGTTCTTCTGGGACCCGCTCGAGCCGCAGCCCCACGACGTCGACGTGAAGGCGCTGCTGCGCATCGCGGTCGTCTACGACTGCCCCATCGCGTGCAACCGCGCGACGGCCGACTTCATCCTGTCGAGCCCGCTGATGCGCGCCACGTACACACGCGGCCCGCACGAGCAGCCGCGCGCGAGCTGACCCAGGCCGCGGTCAGGCGCGGGCGTCGAGCCAGGCGACGATGTCGGCGGTCACGTCGGCACGGTTGATCTCGTTGAGCAGCTCGTGGCGGGCGCCCCCGTAGACGACCAGCTCCGCCGCCACCCCGGCGTCGACGAGCGCGGCGGCGGCCTTCTCGGCGTGCTCGCCCATCGCGGCGGCCGGGTCCTCGTCGCCGACGACCAGCAGTACCGGGCAGGTGATGGCGCCGAACCGGTCGCGTGCGGGCGCGACGACGGCGATCACGTCGAGCAGGTAGCCGTAGCTCAGCGGCCGGCCGTCGCCGCAGTCGGGGTCGGCCAGGTACGCGTCGACCTCGGCCTCGTCGCGGCTCAGCCAGTCGTAGGCGGTCCGGGCCGGTTCGAACGGCGTGTTGTGCGCGCTGAACAGATCGGTCATCGGCTCGTCGCGCATGCCGGCGTCGGCGACCCCGCGCAGGACCGGCTCGAGCTCCGCCGCGCCGTCGACGTCGGCCGGCACCGCCGACAGCACGCAACCGGCGAGACCGGCGGAGTGCTCGGTGAGGTACGCGAGCGCGATGAGCGATCCCAGCGAGTGGCCGAGCAGGAACACCGGGACCGCGCCGAGCTCGGTCACCGCCTGCATCTGCAGCTCGGCCAGGTCGTCGATCACCGCTCGGCCGCCACCCTCGCCCATCACCGCGGCTCCGGTGCCGGTCGCGGTGCCACCGTGACCGCGGTGGTCGAGCGCGACCGCGGCGTAGCCCGCGTCGTTGAGCGCGCGGGCGAACCGGTCGTAGCGCCCCGAATGCTCGGACGCGCCGTGGGCGATCACGACGACGCCCCTCGGTTCCGCGACCGGCCACCACCGGCTGAGCACCTCGACCCCGTGCGCGTCGACGAACCTTCGTTCCTGCATCGGTTCCTCCGTCATCTCGGTGAGTGGTCGGCGCCGGCGCCGGTGGTCGCCAGGAACGTCGCCGCGGTGGCCCAGACGTGATCGACGTCGGCGTCGGACAGGCCGTGGTTCGCCGGCAGGACGAGGCCCTGCTCCATCACCCGGTCGGTGTTCGGCAACCCGGCGGCGGGCGCCCGGTGCGGGATGGACCGGAACGCGGGCTGGCGCAGCGCGTTGCCGGTCCACACCATGCGCGTGTCCACACCGTGCGCCTCCATGTGGGCCTGGAACGCCCCGCGGGCGACCCCCGACTCCGGCCGGAGCAGCACCGGGAACATGTGCCAGGCGGTGTCGACCGCCGCGGTGGTCCGCGGGAGGACGAAGACGTCGGGCCGCTGCGCGAAGTGCTCGGCGAGGCGCGCGAAGTTGCGCTTGCGGGCGGCCAGGTTGCCCGGCAACTTGTCGAGCTGCACCAGTCCGAACGCCGCGGAGAGCTCCGACGGCTCGAAGTTCCAGCCGACCGCGTCGAAGATGAACAGGTTGTCGTACTCGAGGTCGCCGTCGATCTCGGAGAAGAACCGGCGTTCGACCCCCCGGGCGGAGCCGAACAGCTGCACCTCGGACCGCCGACCCCACCGACGCAACAGGAGACAGCGGTCGGCCAGGTCCGGGTCGTCGAGACACACCATCCCGCCGGTCCCCGCGGCGGTGATGATGTGCGACAGCGCGAACGAGGTCACCGAGATGTCGGAGCGGGTTCCCGTCGGCGTGCCCCGGAGGGTCGAGCCGAGCGCATCGCACGAGTCCTCCACGACCCGCAGGCCGTGCGCGTCGGCGATCGCCCGGATCGCATCCCAGTCGGGCACGTTGCCGATCAGGTTCGGCACGAGGATCGCCCGGGTGCGCGGCCCGATCATCGCCTCGATCGCGGTCACGTCGACGTTGTACGTGTCGGGCTCGACGTCGACGAAGACGGGCACGAGGCCGGACCGCACCATCGGGGCGAGGTCGGTGGAGAAGGTCAGCGCGGGCGTGATGATCTCGTCGCCCGGCTCGAGCCCGAGCAGCTCGACCGCGAGGTAGAGCGCCGACGATCCCGAGTTGCACATGATCCCGCGCCGCTTGCCGAACAGCTCCGCCACCGCCCGCTCGAACGCCCGCACGTTGCGCCCGATGCGCAGCGCCTGCGGCCCGCCGCGCAGCACGGCGACGACCGCCTCGATCTCCCGCTCGTCGTGCACGCTCCCCGCGTAGTCGATGCGCCGTTCCGGCGGTCCGGCCCCCTCGGTCATGCCGCTGTGATAGTTGATGGCCTGCCCCCGGGTCGCCCCGGCGGGCCGATCCACGCCGGAGGGCACCGGGGGACGGGACGCGACGCGGCGCTCGAGCGCCAGTGGCTCCTCACGATGACGGAGGTCAGCGAATGACGTCGATCCAGGACGTGCCGGTGGCGCACACACCGAGCGGCGGCTACGGCGAGACGATGCCGGCGCCGATCCTGGCCGGGTGCGACGAGCCATTGGTCACCGGCGCTCCCGACCTGCGGGGCACGTGGCGCGTCGTCGCGGCGACGACGGTCGACGGCACGCCGCTCCCCGCCGACCACCCGGTGCGGGCCCACGTCGAGCGCATCGAGCAGGCCGCCGACCGCGTGATCGTCACCGGCGGAGGCGTGGTCCACGACATGGTCGCCGACGGCTCGCACGAGCGCGGGGTGAACGACGTCATGGCCGCCGACTTCACCACGCCTCTCGTCGTGGCCGCGACGTTCGAGGACGGCGAGCTCGTGCTACGCCCGCGGGACCTCGAGGGCGTCGAGGTCCGCCGGCGGCGCGACGGCGACCACCTGCTGTGGCGGTACCACGTCCTGTTCGAGGCCCGCCTCGAGCGCATCGACGCACCGCCCGCCTAGCGGTTCGCGGTCGGGCCGAGGCACGGCTTGACGTCGACGACCGGCGTGCCATCGAGCGCCTCCAGGGCGTCGACGGTGAAGCCGTGCTCGTCGATCGCGGTGATGGTCACGTCGTGGTGCCCGAGCGGGTTGGGTCGGTCCGGGGACCGGGTCGCGAACACGCCGACCTCGTCCCGGGCCGCGTCGCCGCGCGGACGGGTGGTCAGCCGCGTCCGGTCGGCCCGGTCGAGCCAGGTCACGAGGGTGATCCGGTCGCCCGCCGCCAGGCCGACGAGCGCCGCGCCGAACTCCGGCGCCACCACGACCCGGGCGGGCGGTGCCCCCTCGTCCGGCTGGCGCGGCGCGTCGCCAGGGTCGCGCAGGGTCGACTCGACCCGCCCCACGACGATCAGCTCCACGCCGCCACTCTCGCGCGGCACCGCACGGCACCGCCCGACGTCGGGATCGGTACCCTCGGAGCGTGAGCGTGCCGGACCACCCCGACGGCGGCGACCCCGCCTGCTGGGCCCACCTCGTCGATCGCGAGCGCACCGACCTCGCGACCCGGGCGGAGGTGGAGGAGCTCGTCCGCACGTTCTACCGGGCCGCAGCGACCGACGAGCTGCTCGGTCCGGTCTTCGAGGCGGCGCACGTCCACTGGCCCGGCCACATCGAGACCGTCACCGCGTTCTGGATGGACCAGCTGTTCGGGAGCCACGCCTACACCGGTCAGCCGCTGCGGGCGCACGAGCCGGTGAACCGGATCATCCCGTTCCGCCCCGAGCACTTCGCCCGGTGGCTCGCGCTGTTCACCGAGACGGTCGACGAGCTGTTCGTCGGCCCGGTCGCGGACCTGGCCACGACCCGCGCCGCGAAGATGGCCCGGGCCCTGGAGCGGCTGCTGCGCGGCGAGGCGGCGGCGGGCGACGCGCCGGTCGAGGTGACGTTCCGGCCTACGCCGGGGTGACGACCTCGCCCGGGAGGCGGTCGGTGAGCTTGCCGTCGACCACGATCGGGACGCCGTTCACGATGGTGGCGCGCACCCCGCTCGGATAGGCCTGGAACCGTCCGATCCCGCCGGGCAGGTCGCGCACGTACTCCTTGCGGGCCGGCCGGCGGATCTCGTCACGGTCGAACACGAACAGGTCCGCGTGGTACCCGGGCGCGACGAGGCCCCGGTCGCGTAGCCCGAGGACGGTCGCGGGCACGTGGGTGATCTGGCGGATCCCCTGCTCGAGCGTCCACTGCGACTTGTCGAGCACCCATCGGCCGAGGAAGTAGGTGCTGTAGTCCGAGCCGTCGTCGCGTGAGAGGTGGGCACCGCCGTCGGACGTGCCCACGAGCATGTGCGGGTCGTGCTGGGCCTCCTCGACCGCGGCCATCCACTCCGGCGTCTCGGTCACCCAACGGAACTCGGTGGCGAGCCCGTCGGCGAGCGCGAGGTCGAGCATGGCGTCGGCGGGTGCGACGCCGCGCTCGGTGGCGAGGTCCGCGATCGACCGGCCGACCGCACCGGTCAACCCGGGATCCTCGACCCGTCCGACCAGCAGCACGTCCCAGTGCGGCGGCGGCAGCGTCGACCCGCGGTCGGGATCACGGTTCGGGTGCTCCACCGCGTCGCGCATGGCGGCGCGCACCGCCGGATCGGCCAGCCGCTCCACACGGTCGGCGACCGTCGGCGCGACGACGCGATCCCACGCAGGCACACCCTCGTAGAGCGTCGTCCCCTCGAGGAGCCGGAACGGCCGGTCGAACGGACGGGCGAGGAGCATCGAGTAGATCGGCACGCCCTGCGCGTCGGCGCGCGCGAGGAATTCCAGCGCGGCGGGCCAGGTCGCTCCGGGCGCGTCGACCTTGTTGCGGCCGCCGAGGCCCTGGATGATCACCGGGACCCCGCTCACCCGCCCGATCTCGACGAGCAGGTCCATGTCGTCGGCATCGAGCCCCCCGACCGCGCTGCGCGGCAGGTAGCTGATGGTGCCGCGTCCGGCGCGCCCGACCTCCTCGGCGAGCGCGAGCAGCTCGTCGGTCTCGGAGAAGCGACTCGGGACCGGGTGGTTGTCGCCGTCGTTGTGCGTCGGTGCATGGGTCGAGGAGAGCCCGGCCGCGCCCGCGCCGAGCGCCTCGGCGAGGAGCGCGCACATCGCGTCGATCTCGGACGACGTGGCCGCGCGGGCCGACCCCTCGGGGCCCATCACCCAACGCCGCAGGTTGCAGTGGCCCACGTAACAGGCGAGGTTCACCCCGAGGGTGCCGCGCCGGGTGTCGAGGAACTCGCGGAAGGTCTCGAAGTACCACTGCACGCCGGAGAGCGCGATCGGCGACATCCCCTCGACCTTGGCGAACAACCCGGCGAAGAAGGCGCGGTCCGCCGGCTTCGTCGGCGCGATCGAGAATCCGCAGTTGCCGGCGACGACCGTCGTGACCCCGTGGAAGCACGACGCCGTCGCGTAGCCGTCCCACGTGATCTGCGGGTCGTAGTGGGTGTGCGGGTCGATGATCCCGGGTGCGACGACGAGCCGACCCGCGTCGAGCTCCTCGGCACCCGTTGCCCCGGTGAGATCACCGACCCGCACGATCCGTCCGGCACGCACGCCGACGTCGGCTCGGCGCGCCGGGTTGCCCGTACCGTCGACGACCAGCCCGCCCCGGACCACGAGGTCGTAGTCGTGCGCCCCCGTCACGGCTGTCCCTCTCGGCCCTGCGGGCCGAGCCGGGTGGCCCCGCTCGACGAGCGCGGTGTCGGCGCATCGCAGCGGTCCGTCTCGCTCACGAGATGCCGCGCCGGCCGAGGTCGTAGAGCCGGATGGCGTTGCCCCGCATCACCTTCTCGACGACGACCGGATCCATGCCCTGGGTCATCTTCTGCGCGATCTCGCCGGTGTGCGGCCACGTGCTGTCCTGGTGCGGGTAGTCGCACTCGAACATGACGTTGTCGACGCCGATCCGGTCGAGGTTCTCGAGCCCGAACTGGTCGGCGAAGAAGCAGCCGTAGACGTGGTCGGCGAAGTAGGTGCTCGGCTCCCGCTCGAGGTTCTCGGCGCCGGTCGAGCCCCGGTTCTCACGCCACACGTTGTCCGCCCGCTCGAGGACGTACGGGATCCATCCGATCTGGCCCTCGCTGTACGCGATCCTCAGGTGCTCGAATCGCGCGAAGGCGCCCGAGAACAGCCAGTCGCACAGCGACAGCATGCAGTTCGTGAAGGTGGCGGTCGACTGCACCATCATCGGCGCGTCCGCAGAGGTCGACGGCATGCGCGAGCCGGAGCCGATGTGCATGTTGATCACGGTGCCGGTCTCGTCGCAGGCGGCGAAGAACGGGTCCCAGTACCGGTCCCGATCGTGGATCGACGGGTAGCCGAGGTAGGCCGGGATCTCCGAGAACGCCACCGCCCGCACGCCGCGCTCGGCGTTGCGACGGACCTCGGCGGCCGCGAGATGCGGATCCCAGAGCGGGATCACGGTGAGCGGTACGAGACGGGGATCCGCGCACCACTCCTCCACCATCCAGTCGTTGTAGGCGTGGACGCACGCGAGTCCGAGATCCTTGTCGTGCGCCTCGCTCAGCGCCTGCCCGCAGAACCGGATCCACGTCGGGAAGCTGATCGACGCGTCGATGCCCGCTGCGGCCATGTCCTCGAGGCGGGCGGTGGGCTCGAAGCAGCCGGGGCGCATCTCCTCGAACGTCGTCGGCACGACCTTGACCTGCTCGCGGGGGTAGCCGACCGCCGCCATCACCCGCGTCATGGGATAACGGAGATCCTCGAACAGCCAGAAGTCACACGGTGTCGCGGTGGCGTCCTCCGTGAACGAGTAGACGCCACCCTCGTTCCCCATCTGCGAGACGCCGGAGCGCACGACGCGCGGACCCTCGGCCCGGAACCGCGCGGGCAGCCGGTCCTGCCACACGTCCGGGGGCTCGACGACGTGGTCGTCCACCGAGACGATCTGCGGGAACTCCCCCATGGTCACCTCTCCCTCGCGCTGGGCGATCGCGCCCGGGCCCGCAGCCTGAAATTGGAACGTGTTCTAAAAAAGGGTCTTAGGTCCCGGCTCGTCCGGGACCCCCGGCCCCTGGGAATCGGGTCGCGCCGGGTGTGTGCTCCCCCGGACGCCGCGGCGGACGCCGCGCACCACAGGAGGCTCCGATGGAGTTCGGTCTGTTCGTCCAGGGGTACCTCCCCGGTCCCAAGGCGCACGACACCGAGGCCGAGCACACGGCCCTGATGCGCGAGATGCAGCTGATCCGGGCCGCGGACCGGTACGGCTGGAAGTTCGCCTGGCTCACCGAGCACCACGGCCTCACCGAGTACTCCCACCTCGCGTCGAACGAGGTCCACGCGGGCTACCTCGCCGCCTGCACCGAGCGGATCCACATCGGGGCCGGCATCTTCAACCTCTCACCCCGCGTCAACCACCCCGTGAAGACGGCGGAGAAGGTCGCGACCCTCGACCACCTCACCAACCGCCGGTTCGAGTTCGGCACCGGGCGCGGCGCAGGCAGCCACGAGGTCGCGACCTTCAACATCGCGGACAAGGAATCGACGCGCGCGGAGTACGACGAGGTCGTCCGCGAGATCGACCGCATGTGGGAGCAGAAGGACTACACGTTCCACGGCGAGCACTTCGCGATGGACGTGCCGCACAACGTGCTGCCGAAGCCGTACGGGCCGGGACACCCGCCGTTCTGGCTCGCGGTCGGGAGCCCTCCGACGTGGAGGAAGGCGGGGCTGCTCGGTCAGGGCGCGCTCGGCTTCACGTTCTCGTCGATCTACGACCTGAAGCCCCGGATCGCCGACTACAAGGACGGCATCAGCGAGTGCACCGACCCGGTCGGGCAGTTCGTCAACGACAACGCGATGGTGACGAGCGCGGTGAACTGCGCCGCCGACCGTGCGAGCGCGCGCGACCAGGCGACGCGGCACGGCGCGCACTACCTCACGACGATGGTCGGGCTCTACCACGACACGATGCCCCGCCCCGGCGTACCGACCTGGCCGGCGCCGCCCTTGCCGGTGACCGACGACGAGATCGACGACCTGGTGCACGGCGGCTTCCTGCTCTGCGGCACCCCCGAGGAGATCTGCGAGCAGCTGCAGGCGTACGAGGAGGTGGGCGTCGACCAGCTGTGCTTCGGCGTGCCGAACAACTCCACCTACGACGAGGCGCTCGAGATGATCGAGCTGTTCGGCCGGCACGTCATCCCCGAGTTCGACCCGCAGCCCGACGTCGTCTCCACCGACGTCTACCGGGCGCAGGCGCGACCGAAGTTCCCGGTGTTCAACGACCCGCCACCCGAGATCGAGACCGTCTGGACCGCCGGCGCGACCGTCGCCTGACCCGAGGAGCCTCCGTGAGCGAGCACTACACCGTCATCTCCGCCGACTGCCACGCCGGCGCCTCCCACGCCCAGTACCGCGAGTACCTCGACCCGGCCTGGCGCGACGAGTTCGACGCCTGGCGCAACCGGTACTCGAACCCCTTCCGCGACCTGCAGGGCGACGGCCGGACGCGCAACTGGGACGGTGCGCGCCGCATCGCCGACCAGAACGCGGAGGGCGTGATCGCCGAGGTGATCTTCCCGAACACCGTGCCGCCGTTCTTCCCCACCGGCTCGGTCATCGCACCGGCGCCGTCGCCCGAGGAGTACCCGTCGCGGCTCGCCGGGATCCGCGCGCACAACCGGTGGCTCGCCGACTTCTGCGCGGAGGAGCCGAACCGGCGCGCCGGCCAGACGCAGATCTTCCTGAACGACGTCGACGACGCGGTCGAGGACATCATCTGGGGCCAGGAGCACGGTCTCCGCGGAGTGCTCCTCCCCGGGGTCTCGCCGGACACTCCGTGGATCGAGCCGCTGTTCTCCGCGAAGTACGACCCGATCTGGCAGGTGTGCCAGGAGCGCGGCATCCCGATCACCGAGCACGCCGGCGGCACCGGCGTGCCGAAGCTCCCGAAGTCGCCGACCTCGGTGATCATGTTCGTGATGGAGGCCGGATTCTGGGCCAACCGCGCGTTGTGGCACCTCACCATGTCGGGCGTGTTCGAGCGCTTCCCCGGCATCACCCTCGTGCTCACCGAGCAGGGCACGGCGTGGGTCCCGGCCGCTCTCGACCAGATGGACCGTCTCCACGCGGAGATGGTGCGCAACGGCCGCATCGGTGAGCTCGGCATCGACCAGTCGGTCATCCTCCCCCACCGGCCGAGCGACTACTTCCGTCGCAACGTGTTCATCGGCGCGGCGTTCCCGGCGCCGGGCGACGCCGCGATCATGCGCGACATCGGCATCGACCGCGTGATGTGGGGAAGCGACTACCCGCACATGGAGGCGAGCTCGCCGCACTCGAAGGAGTCGCTGCGCCGCACGTTCGCGGGCTGGACGCCCGAAGAGCTGCGCGTGGTGCTCTCGGAGAACGCGGCGAAGGTCTACGGCTTCGACCTCGACGCACTCGCCCCGATCGCCGCCCAGGTGGGACCGACCGTCGAGGAGATCGCCGAGCCGCTCACCGCGATGCCGGAGAACCAGAGCCCCGCCTTCAGCCGGCCCTGACGCCCGGGTCGCGCGCTCCCCGTACGCTCGGGGGCGATGACGCGACTCGCGGATCTCGTCGCCACCTCCACCGCCGTCGGCGCGACCTCGTCGCGGCGCGCCAAGGTGGACGCGATCGCCGCGCTGCTGCGGACGCTGACACCGGACGAGATCGTCATCGTCGTCGCATTCCTCACGGGCGCGCCGCGCCAGGGTCGCATCGGGATGGGCTGGGCGCGCGCGTCGACGCTCAGCGGCACCGCGACCACGCCGTCGGTGACCGTCACCGAACTCGACGGCGCGTTCGAGGCGCTGGAGGCGTGCGCCGGTCCCGGGTCCGAGGCCCGGCGGGTCGAGCTCCTCACGGACCTCGGCGCTCGCCTCACCGACGACGAGGCCGGGTTCGTCCGGCGGCTGCTCACCGGTGAGCTCCGCCAAGGGGCGCTCGCCGGACTCATGGCCGACGCGGTCGCCGCCGCGGCCGCGGTGCCGGGCGCGCTCGTCCGTCGGGCCGCGATGCTGAGCGGCGACCTCGCCGCGACGGCCCGGACCGCCCTGGCCGAGGGCGCGCCCGCGCTCGAGGCGGTGCGGCTCACCGTCGGCGTCGCGATCCAGCCGATGCTCGCGTCGACCGCCACCGACGTCGCCGACGCGTTGAGCACGACCGGCCCCGCGTCGGTCGAGTGGAAGCTCGACGGCGTGCGCATCCAGGCACACCGGGCGGGCGACGTGGTGACGCTGTACACCCGCAACCTCAACGACGTCACCGACCGGATGCCGTCGGTCGTCGAGCAGCTGCGCGCGCTGCCCGTCGGGTCGATCGTCCTCGACGGCGAGGTCATGGGCGTCACGGAGGAGGGTCTCCCCCACGCGTTCCAGGACTCGGCGAGCAGCTTCGGCCGGCGCAGCACGCCCGGCCCGGTCGTGCTCGACGCCTCGTGGTTCGACCTCCTGCACGTCGACGGTCGGGATCTCATCGACGAGCCGCTCTCGGCCCGCCTCACCGCGATGGATGCCATCGCGGGCCTGCGCCGCATCCCGGCGGTCCGCACCCAGGACGCGGCCGCCGCCCAGGCGCTGCTCGACGAGGCGCTGGCGACCGGCTACGAGGGGGCGATGGTGAAGTCGCTCGACTCGGTCTACGCCGCCGGCCGCCGGGGCAAGACCTGGCGCAAGGTGAAGCCGGTCCACACCCTCGACCTGGTCGTGCTCGCGGTCGAGTGGGGCTCGGGGCGCCGGCGCGGCCTGCTGTCGAACCTCCACCTCGGCGGGCTCGACGCCGACGGGACGCCGGTGATGGTCGGCAAGACGTTCAAGGGCCTCACCGACGAGCTGCTCGCGTGGCAGACCGAGCGGTTCCTCGCGATCGAGACGCACCGCGACGGGCACGTGGTGTTCGTGCGCCCCGAGCAGGTGGTGGAGATCGCGCTCGACGGCGCGCAGGGGTCGACCCGCTACCCGGGCGGGGTCGCGCTGCGCTTCGCGCGCGTGCGGCGCTACCGCGACGACAAGGACGCGGCCGACGCCGACACCCTCGACGCGATCCGCGCGCTGCTCCCCCGCGCCCGCCGCTGACGCGACGGACGCGGGGTCCTCGTCACGACGCGGGACGGTACCGGCAGATCAGGACGCCGGTCGACGCGACCGTGCTCGAGATCAGCTCGAGGGGGCGCGAGGCGCCGTCGTCCGGGAAGATCCGCTTGCCGCCGCCGAGCAGGATCGGCTCGAGCATGAACAGGTACTCGTCGACGAGGTCGTGCGCGATGCACAGCCGGGCGATGCTCGTGCTGCCCATCAGCGAGATGTCGCCGCCGGGGCGGGCCTTCAGCTCGCGCAGCGCGCCGACCACGTCGTCGGCGGGCAGGAGCGTGGAGTTGTTCCACGTCAGGTCGTCCTGGGTGTAGGTCCGCGACACGACGTACTTCGCGACCGAGTTCATGTGGTCGGCGAACTCGTCGCCGGCCCGCTCGGGCCAGGCCGCCGCCATCCCCTCGTAGGTCCGCCGGCCGAAGAGCAGCGCCTCGGTGCTCGCCGCGGCCTCGCCGATCGCGCCGCCCATCGCCTCCGCGTCGAAGTACGGGTGCGACCAGCCGCCGTGGGCGAAGCCGCCGTCACGGTCCTCGTCCTCGCCGCCGGGCGCCTGCGCCACGCCGTCGAGGCTCAGGAAGTCACTCATCACGATCCGCATCACGAACTCCTCGGGGTCGGGGACGGGCCTCGCACCGGCCGGCACGATCGGCGCCCGTCACCACACTCCACGAACGGGTGACGCCGGATCGACATCCCGGCCGGGAAATTCTTCCGTTACCGTCCGGCGATGTTCGAAGCCACCGGGAGAGTCGCGCTCGTCACCGGCGCCGGTCAGGGCATGGGCGTCGGCATCGCCCGGGCGCTCGCCGCCCAGGGCGCCGCGGTGGCGGTCAACGACCTGCACCCGGAGCGGGCCGGCGTCGTCGCCGACGAGCTGACGGCCGAGGGATTCACGGCGCTCGGCGCGCCCTTCGACGTGACGGATCCCGACGCCGTCGCGGCGGGGGTCGCGCACGTCGCCGAGGCGCTCGGACCCGTCGACATCCTGGTGAACAACGCAGGGGTGCCCGAGGGGATGGCCGTCGCGCCGTTCCGCGACCTGCCGCCGACCGAGTGGCAGCGGTACGTGGAGCTCAACCTCTACGGGTCGATGCACTGCATCCGGGCGGTCGTCGACGGGATGTGCGAGCGGGGGTGGGGGCGCATCGTGCAGATCAGCTCCGGCGCGGGCCGCACCGGGCTCGCGTTCGGCGTCTCGCTCTACGGCGCGAGCAAGAGCGGCATCGAGGGCTTCGTCCGCCACCTCGCGATGGAGGTCGCGCGCCACGGCGTCACCGCCAACTGCCTCGCGCTCGGCCTGATGGCCAACACCGCGGGTGCCGACGAGTCACTGCTCGGCACGATGGCGCGGCAGGTCCCCGTCGGCCGCCTCGGCACCGCGGAAGACGTCGGCGCCGCGGTCGTCTGGCTCGCGTCGGCCGAGGCGTCGTGGCTCACCGGCCAGACCGTCGACCTCAACGGCGGCGCGACCCAGCACTAGGCCGCCTCCCCGCCGGTCGGGTCAGACCTCGGCGACGCCCACCGGACAGGACACGCCCGTGCCACCGAGGCCGCAGTAGCCGCCGGGGTTCTTCGCCAGGTACTGCTGGTGGTAGTCCTCGGCGAAGAAGAACTCGGGCGCCGGCAGGATCTCGGTCGTGATCTCGCCGTAGCCCGCGGCGTCGAGCCGCTGCTGGAACATCGCGCGCGACGCCTCGGCCGCTGCGGCCTGCGCGTCGGAGTACGTGTAGATCCCCGACCGGTACTGCGTCCCCACGTCGTTGCCCTGACGCATCCCCTGCGTCGGGTCGTGCGCCTCCCAGAACACGCGCAGCAGGTCGTCGTAGCTCACGACCTTCGGGTCGAAGACCACGAGCACCGCCTCGGTGTGCCCGGTCCGACCCGAGCACACCTCTTCGTACGTCGGGTTCGGCGTGAAGCCCGCGGCGTATCCGACCGCCGTCGTGTACACGCCGTCGACCTGCCAGAACTTGCGCTCCGCGCCCCAGAAGCAACCGAGGGCGAACATCGCCGTCTCGAGCCCCTCGGGGTAGGGCCCGCGCAGCTCGTGACCGTTCACGAAGTGCGCCGGCGGCACCGGCATCTCGGTGTCGCGGCCGGGCAGGGCACGGTCGGCCTCGACCAGCGTCGTCGTGTCGGGGTGGAGGAACCGGAAGACCATCGGGAGTCCTTTCGACGCCTTCATTGTCGCTCGCGGGCGGGGTTCGTTACGTTCCGGCGATGACTCACCGAGTGATCCAGTGGTCCACCGGCAACGTCGGGCAGTACACGTTGCGGGCCATCGTCGCGCACCCCCTCCTGGAACTCGCCGGCGTCTGGGTGCATTCCGACGCCAAGCTCGGCCGGGACGCGGCGGAGCTGTGCGGCCTGGACGAACCGACCGGCGTCGTCGCCACGAACGACGCCGAGGCCCTGCTCGCGTCGGACGCCGACGTCGTCTGCTATACCGCGACCGGCGACCTCCGGCCCCAGGAGGCGGTCGACGACATGTGCCGGTTCCTCCGGGCGGGCAAGCACGTGGTGTCCACGTCGGTCGTGTCGCTCCTGTACCCGCCGAAGGCCGCGACGGGCTGGGTCCGCCAACTCCAGGACGCCTGCGAGGAGGGAGGGGTCGCCTGCTTCACGTCGGGCATCGACCCGGGGTTCGCCAACGACCTCCTCCCGCTCGTCGTGAGCGGGTTCTCGGAGCGGATCGACTCGATCCGCATCCAGGAGAACCTCGACTACTCGACCTACATGCAGCCCGAGGTGCTCTTCGACACGATGGGCTTCGGCCGGCCGCTGGACCACACGCCCCTATTGCTCGTCCCGGGCGCGCTCGGCTTCGCGTGGGGTGGCCCGCTCCACATGATCGCCGCCGGGCTCGGTGAGGAGATCGAGGAGATCCGTGAGGTCACCGAGCGGTTTCCGGCCCCGCACGACTTCGACACCGCGGTCGGCCCGATCCGCGCAGGCACGATGGCCGCGCTCCGATTCGAGGTGCAGGGCTGGATCCGGGGCCGCGCCGCGATCGTCATCGAGCACGTGACCCGCATGCACCCGGACATGGCGCCCGAGTGGCCGCAGCCCCCGGGCCACGGCGGCTACCGGATCGAGGTGAAGGGCTCGCCCATCTACACGGTCGACTTCGCCATGATGGGCGAGGACGGCGACCACAACACCGCCGGGCTCCTCGGCACCGGCATGCGGATCCTCAACGCGATCCCCGCGGTCTGCGCGTCGCCCCCGGGCGTCCTGTCGACCCTGGACCTCCCGCTCACGACCGGCCGCGGCCTGCTCAGCTGACGAAGCTCAGTTGACCGAGGCGTCATCGGGCGCGTTGGCGAAGAGGGCCAGGCGGCCGCGCTGGCGGCGCAGGACGTCGCGCCAGAGGCCGTCGGGGTCGGTCGTGATCACGTCGGTCCGGAGGGCGTCGACGACGAGCCAGTCGTGGCGGGCGAGCTCGGTCTCGAGCTGCCCGGGACCCCACCCGGAGTACCCGACGAAGACGCGGACCAGGTCGTGGCCGTCGGCGGTGCCGTCGAGATCGACCGCGCCCAGGTCGCCGATCACGAGGTCGCCCCGGGTGCTCGGACCCCGGCCGAGCGCGATGGCGGCGTCGGGCTGGACCGGCCCCCCGACGTACAACGTCGCCGGCGGCGCGGTGTGGTCGCGCCACGTCGGCAGGGCCTCGCCCACCGTGAGCTCGGTCGGCCGGTTGAGCACGAGCCCGACCGCGCCGTCGTCGTCGTGGGCGATCATCAGCACGACCGTGCGCCGGAAGTTGGCGTCCCCCAGATCGGGCGAGGCGACGAGCAGACGGCCGCGGGTGAACGGGGACACGGCGTCCATCGTCGCGCCTCCGAGCGGAGGCTGCGCGATCCGCGACCGGTACGGTTCCCGCCCGTGACCGACGCCCCCGTGGCCACGTACCCCCCGGCCCACCACATCCTGCGCGACCTCGGACTCGCCACCGAGCTCGGCCCCGGCCTCGTCAGCCGGGGACACATCGACGTCGACGCGCACCTCCGCACCGCCACCGGGATCACCCACGCCGGCGCGATCGCGACCCTCGTCGACGCGCTCGGCGGCGGTCTGGCGGCGATCGCCGCGCAGCCCGACTGGATCGCGACCGCCGATCTCACACTGCACGTGCTCGCCCGGCCCGACCTCGACGGGATCGACGCCACGGCGTCGGTCGTCCGCCGGGGCCGCACCACGATCGTGATCGAGGTCGAGCTCACCGCCGCCGGTACCCCCCTCGGATTGGCGTCGATGACCTTCGCGGTGCTGCCGCGACGCGACGGCAACCCCGTCATCGAGGCAACCGACGAGATCCGTCGCATGACCATGGCGGTCGACGGGTCCGGGTTCGTCGCACCGCTCGAGGCCACCGCCGGGATCGAGACCCTCGACGCACCGGCGGGCACGCTGCGGATCCCCGTCGGCGACTACGTGCGCAACAGCCTCGGCGCGGTGCAGGGTGGGGTCATGGCGACGCTCGCCGCGGCCGCGTCGGACCGCGCGCTGAGCGCCGCGGCCGGTGTCCCGCTCACGACCGTCGACCTGCAGGTGACCTACCTGACCCTGGCGAAGATCGGCCCGGTCGAGACCCGCACCGCCGTGCTCGCGGCCGGAGCACGGCACGGCACCGCGCACGTCGAGCTGGTCGACACCGGTGCCGACGGCCGCCGCACCACCGTGGTGCGGACCCGGGCGGTGCCCGCCGCATGACCGGATTCCACGACCCCGACGCCGGTCGCGACTTCGCCCGTTACCTCGGGCTCACGATGACCGAGGTCGGCGAGCCGGCGCCCGGCACCGCACGGGTGCACGGGACCGTCGCCGCCTCGGACCATCTCCGCCGGCCCGACGGCACCATCGCGATGGGCGCGCTGCTCGGTCTCGCCGACAGCGTCGCCGGACTGTGCGGTGGGCTCGCGGCGCTGCCCGGATGGGTGGTCTCCACCAACCTGATGCTGCGGGCGGTCGCGCCGGCGGTCACGGGCCCGCTCGAGCTGCGCACCGAGGTGCTGCGCGCCGGGAAGAAGGCCGTCGTCACCGGTGTGACGATCCACGACGCCGGCGCGGACGGCCGACTCGTCGCCGACGGCGCGCTCACCTCGGCGGTACTCCAGCCGGCGGACGGCCCACCCGTGTACGACCGGCCGCTCGTGCTCGACATGGGGAGCGCCGGTCCGGACGCGCGCCCGCTGCCGGAGTTCCTGGCCGTCGAAGCCGTCGACGCGACCACCGTGCGCATCCCCGTCACCGACGAGGTGCGCAACCCGTGGGGGATCCTCCACGGCGCGGCGACGGCCGCGCTCGTCGACCTCGCGGCCCAGCACGCCACCGGCGCCGGCACGACGAGCGATGCGGTGCTCCACTTCCTCAGGCCGGGCCGCGTGGGCCCCGTCACCGCGACGACACGTGCGATCGGCGACCGGCCCGACGGCGTGCTCGTCCGCGTCGAGATCCGCGACACCGGCGCCGACGACCGTCTGATGGCGATCGCGATCGCGACCGCCCGCTCCTGACGCATCGTGCGTTCAGCGGGCGCCCCGGCGGGGATGCCGGAAACGCACAGTGCGGGGCTAGGCCGGCTGGTCGACCTCGTCGGCGAGCCGCTTGGCCAGCACGAGGTGCGCGACGGCCGACGCGGCGGCGACCGCACCGACGACGCGTCCCCGCCAGCCGAGCCCGCGGGTGGTGAGGTTCACCACGGCGTCGAGGCCGTCGGCCACCGCGATCATCGAGACCCAGTTCGCGCTGCCGGTCCGCTCGCCGACCGAGATGGCCCCACCCGCGCCGAGCACCGCCTCACGCGCGCCCATCATGCGCACGACCGCGGCCGGGCCGGGCTCGGACATCTCGTCGCCGTAGAACCGGCCGAACGCGAGCCGCGGGGAGGCCATCATCAGGAGTCCCATGCCGACCCGCGTGCGCGTGAGGTAGAGGGAGAATCGCCGGAGGTCCATGGGCGGATCCTGGCACGTGCGGGTCAGGCGGGCGGAGTCGACGGCTCCCGCACTCCGAGTCCCGCCGCCTCGTACACCGCGTCGACCACCCGCATGTTGGCGACCGCGTCGGCGGGTGGCGTGAGCACCGGGCCGCCGTCACGGACCGCGGCGGCGAACGCCCGCAGCTGGTACGTGTACGTGGCGGTCCGGGCCCCCTCGACCCGGATGCGCTCCCGGCCGCCGTTCCGGCGCAGCACCATCCGGTAGCCGAACTGCGGACCGGTCGGGTTGAACACCCTGATCTCCCCGGCGGAGCCCCGCACGCGCAACGCGACCTTCAGCACGGTCGACGAGAGCAGCGCGCACGTCATCGTCCCCGTCGCGCCCGACGGGTACGCGAGCTGCGCCCGCATCCAGCGGTCGACCCCGGGCCGGACGGTCCTCGCCCGCGCCCCCAGCACCTCGGGCTCCTCCCCTGCCACCGTCCGGTTCATGTGGATCGCGTAGCAGCCGGTGTCCATCACCGCGCCGCCGGCGAGGTCGAGGCGGTACCGGATGTCCTTCGGGAGCGGCAACGGGATGCACATCGCGCTCTCGATGTCGCGCAACTCGCCGATCGCGCCGTCCCGTACCAGATCGACGATCCGTTGGGCGACCGGGTGGTACCGGTAGTGGAACGCCTCCATCACGACGCGATCCGTACCGGCCGCAACCGCGGCGACCGCCTCGGCCTCGGCCGCATTCGCCGTGAACGGCTTCTCGCACAGGACGTGCTTGCCGGCCTCGAGCGCGCGTGTGGTCCACACGCCGTGCAGCCCGTTCGGCAGCGGGTTGTAGATCGCGTCGATCCCCGGATCCGCGATCAGCGCCGCGTACGAGTCGACGACGCGCGGGATGCCGTGTCGTGCAGCGAACTTCGCCGCGCGCTCCCCGTCGCGCGCCGCGACCGCGACGACCGCCACGCCGTCGACCTGGCCCGCGGGCTTCACCAGGGCCGCCGGGGTGATCCGGGCGGCGCCGAGAGCGCCGATGCGCAACGTCGTCATGGCGGCGGAGGCTAGGTGAAGCGGGTGATCAGACCCCGCCGGCGGAAGATCCGCAGCATGCGGACCAGGAACCACATCGCGAGCGCGGCGAAGACCGCGGTCTCGACGGCGGCGATGCCGATCTGGGCCCAGTTGAGCGGATCACCGTCGACCAGCCCGCGCAGCGCGGCGAACGCATGCGTGGTCGGGAGCATCAGCGCGATCGGCTGGAGGACCGTCGGGAGGGCCGACACCGGATAGAAGATGCCGGACAGGGGCATGACGACGAACATCACGCCCCACGCCAGCGCCTCCGCACCCGAGCCGAAGCGCAGGACCACACCGATCACGAACAGCGCGATGGTCCACCCGACGAAGAGCAGCACCGCCGCGATGGGGACGAGCCCGAATCCGAGGGCGGAGACGTCGAACGCGTAGAAGACGAAAGCCCCGACGGCGACGACCCCGACGCCGATCGCGAGCTTGAGCATCCCGAACAGCGCGACGCCACCGACGTACTCCACCTCGCGCAGCGGCGTGACCATGACGTTGAGCAGGTTCCGGCTCCAGGTCTCCTCGAGCAGGCCGGTGCTGATCGAGATCTGCGACTGGTACACGACGTGCCAGAGCACGATGCCCGCGATCAGGTACCCCGCGGCCTTGCCGCCGCTCGTCGCGTGACCACCACCCACGTAGGTGGCGAGCGCGCCGAACAGCAGCACGTCGACGAGGGGCCACAGCGTGACGTCGAAGAGCCGGTGCGGGCTCCGGGCCAGCACGTACGCGTGACGGCGCGCGATCGCGCGCATCCGCAGCCAGATCAGGGCGGGACCGTGCAGCCGCTCGGGCGCGCTCACTCGCTCTCCTCCCCCGGCCCGTCGACGAGGTGCAGGAACACACCTTCGAGGTCGGCGCGCCCGAAGCGGTCGGCGACCTCTCCCGGCGTGCCCTCGGCCGCGACGCGGCCGCCGGTGATGAAGATCACCCGCTCACAGAGGCGCTCGACCTCGGCCATGTCGTGCGAGGTGACGAGGAGCGCGGTCCCCTCCTCCTCGCAGATCGCGCGCAGCCCGTCGCGGACCCGTCGCGACACGTCGGGGTCGAGTGACGCCGTCGGCTCGTCGAGGACCAGCAGGCGGGGACGGTGCAGGGTGGCGCGCACGATCCCGACGAGCGTGCGCTGCCCCGAGGAGAGCTCGGTCCCCATCGCCTCGGCGAGGTGCTCGATGCGGAACCGGGCGAGGCCCTCCGCGATCGCCGGGCCGGGGTCGCGCAGGCCGTACAGGTTTCCGTAGAGGGCCAGGTACTCGCGCACGCGCAGGCGCTCGGCGAGCGGGAGGTAGCCGGCGGCGAAGCCGACCTCCTCAGCCGCGTGCGAGCGGTCACCCACCACGGGCCGGCCGCAGATCGTGACGGTCCCGGCGTCCGGCGCGACGACTCCGAGGATCATGAGCAGCGTCGTGGTCTTGCCCGCGCCGTTCGGCCCGAGCAGCGCGACCCGCTCGCCGGCGTGCACCACCACGTCGACCCCGTCGACGGCCCGGGACCGCCGGTAGTCCTTCACGAGCCCCCGGGCCTCGAGCACGACCTCCACGTCCCGCATGCTCGCAGGTCCGGGCCGACCCGGCCGGGGCTTTGTCCCTCCCGTACGCTCGCGCCCGTGCCCGACTACGTCGACGACCCGACCACCGAGCTCGAGCGCAAGGCGAAGGCCCTCTCGGTCGTGGCCCTGACCGAGACGGTCACCTACTGCGTCCTCTTCTACTTCTGGCTCGTGCAGCCGAACGACGTCGGCAAGGCGCTCACCGGCTCGGTCCACGGGATGATCTGGCTCGCCTTCTGCGCGATGGTGATCATGATCGCCAAGGAGATGGAGTGGACCTGGGGCTACGTGGCCCTGGTCATCGTCACGGGACCCGTCGGCGGCCTCCTGGTGTGGGAGCGGATCCGCCGCCACGGTGTGCCCGACACCCGGCCCACCCACCGGACCGGCTCCCCGGCCGGCCCGAGCCCGGCCGACTGAACTCCCGCGACACCGGGTAAATCCTCCCGAACCGGACCGCCGACCGGGCGTTCGCGCCCCGTTCCGCCGGTCCCGACCGCCGCAGCCCGCCCGCCGCGGCCGCCGTCGTTCAAGGTTCGCCCCCGCAGTGCCGATCCCCTTCCTCGGCTGGTTGCCGGCGGTCCGACATCGCCGGTACTTGGAGGATTGGGAACAGATGCGACGTCTTCTCGCAATGGTGGTCGTGGTCGTCACGACCTCGATCGGGCTCGGGGCCTCCGCGGTGATCACCGCGACCCCCGCCCACGCCGCGGACCCCGGCGCGGAGTCCGACTTCGTCATCCGCATCAACGGGGTGCGCGCGTCCGTCGGGCTCCCGGCGCTCGGTGTCCACTCGGTCCTCACCGCGAAGGCGGAGGCCTGGGCGCAGCACATGGCCGACAGCGGCTGCCTCTGCCACTCGAATCTGCCCGACGGCGTCACCGTCGGCTGGCGCAAGCTCGGTGAGAACATCGGGCGCGGGGGCAGCGTGGCCTCCCTGCACGACGCGCTCCGGAACTCGCCGCTGCACTACGCCAACATGGTCGACCCCTCGTTCAACTGGGTGGGCGTCGGCGTCGCCTACGGCGGCGGCTCGATGTGGGTCGCCGAGGTCTTCATGAACGGCGACGCACCTCCGGGACCGTCGCCGTCCCTCGCGTGGGACTACCGCGGCCGCGCGATCGGCGCGCGCTCGCAGGGCGGCTTCTACGTCATGGAGGGCAACGGCACCATCCACTCCTACGAGGGTGCCCCCTGGTTCGGCGCACCGCTGTTCCCCGGCGACTTCGCCCGGGACCTCGCGGTGATGCCCGACGGTCGCGGGTACGCGATCCTCGACGCCTTCGGCGCCGTCCACAAGTTCGGCTCGGCCACGCGTCTGCCCGACGGTCCGTGGTTCGGGTTCAACATCGCCCGCAGCATCTCGATCACCCCGAGCGGCAACGGCTTCGCCGTCCTCGACGGGTTCGGCGGCTACCACGCGCGGGGCGACGCGCCGTCGTCCTTCAAGGGCCTGCCGTACTGGCCCGGGTGGGACATCGCCCGCTCGATCGCGTTCCGTCCCGGCGGCGGCCTCTACATGCTCGACGGCTTCGGCAAGATCTGGCGCGCCGGCGGCGCGACCGGGTACGGCACCCCGTTCTTCGGCTGGGACATCGCGCGTGACATCACGCCGTGGCCCGACGGTCAGGGGTACGAGGTGGTCGACGGCTTCGGCGGCATCCACGCCTACGGCTCGGCCAAGAAGCCCGGCCCCACCCCGTACCAGCCGGTCGACCGCTGGCGTTCGCTCGTCAGCCAGTCGGGCACCATCCTGGCCGTCCGCAACGACGGCATGCCCGTCAGGGTGTGACACGTCACTTCGGCGTCTCCGCTCGGCCGGAGGGACCGCGGATGCCGAAGGTCAGTCAAGTTCCACCTGGAGGACGAGCTTGCCGGTGTGGTCGCCGGTGAAGAGTCGATTGAGGGCCTCGGGCGCGTGCTCGAGGCCCTCGACCACCTCCACGGCGTACTTCACCCGGCCCTCCGCGACGAGCGGCAGGAGCCCCATCACGCCCTCGACGAAGCGCTCGACGTAGTCGAGGATCAGGAACCCCTGCATCCGCGCCCGTTGCATAATCAGGTTCGGGTAGTTGCGGATCCCGGGCACGTCGTCGAGGTTGTACGTGGAGATCGCGCCGCAGCACGCGATGCGGGCACCGATCGCCAGGTTGCCGAGCACGGCGTCGAGGATGTCGCCGCCGACGTTGTCGAAGTACACGTCGATCCCGTCGGGCGCGAGCTCCGCCAACCGCGCCGCCACGTCCTCGGTCTTGTAGTCGATGCATGCGTCGAACCCGAGGTCGTCGACGACCCACCGGCACTTCTCCGGTGAGCCCGCGACCCCGATGACTCGGGCGGCACCCTTCGCCTTCGCGAGCTGCCCCGCCACCGAACCGACGGCGCCGGCGGCGCCGGACACGACGAACACCTCCCCCGCCTGCAGGGCACACACGTCCTCGATGCCGAACCACGCAGTCATGCCGGTCCCGCCGTAGATCGACAGCACGTCGTTCACCTCGAGACCGGGCGGGATCACGTTGGCCATGTCGTCGGGCCCGATCACCCAGTAGTCCTGCCATCCGGGCATGCCCATCACCAGGTCGCCGGGCGTGAAGCCGTCGCGGCGCGACTCGACCACGCGCGCGAGGCCCGCCGCCCGCACGACCGCGCCGAGCTCGACCGCCGGCAGGTACGAGTCCTCCTCGCGCATCCAGACGCGGTTGGTCGGATCGACCGAGAGGGCCACGACCCGCGCCACCACCTCGCCGGCGTCCGCCGTGGGCACGGGTTCCGTGACCCGGTCGAGGCAGTCCTCGGTGACGAGGCCGTGCGGCCGGGCCGACAGCAGGATGCGGCGGTTCTCCGTGGGATCGGTCATGGCCGCAGCCTGCCACCTCCGCCGCCGACACCGGGGCGCTCGGCGCCCACGACGACCGCACCGGTCGCCCGCACTTGCGGCGGGCGCGCCGGCGTCAGGGCAGCCCGGCGCCGGGGACCTCGACCGCACAGACCTCGATCGCGCCGCGCATCGTCCCGGTCTCGCCCGGGTGGCTGGAGTCGGCGGTGCAGACGAACAGCGTCGTGCGGTCGTCGCCGCCGAGCATGCAGGCGTAGGCGCCCTTCCGGTCGACCGTCACCACGTCGGTGACCGCACCACCCTCCCGCACCCGCAGGACCCGGCCGGTGAGCGGGCACGCCGACCAGACCGCGCCCTCGGCGTCGAGGCAGATCCCGTCGGGCACCGCGCCCTCGAGCTGCGCCCACAGCCGCCGGTCGGTCAGCTCGCCGCCGGCGCCGACCGTGAACGCCGTGAGCGAGCCGCTCCAGCTCTCGCCGACGATCAACGTCCGGCCGTCGGGGGTGATCACGGTCCCGTTGGGGAAGCGCATCTCCGTGGCGGCCTCGTGGACGGTGCGGTCGGGATCGACCCGCACGAGGTTGGTGGCGCAGGGGGTCGCGCCGCCGTCGAGGTCGAAGCCGAAGTTGCCGACGTAGGCGCGTCCGGCCGCGTCGACCACCATGTCGTTGCAGTGCCACGACGCCAGCGCTGCGAGGTCCGCGACCTCGACGAGGCCGTCGTCGTCGTCGAACCGGAGCAGGCGCCGGTCGTCCATCGAGACGATCAGCAACCGCCCGTCGGTGTCCCAGCCGAGACCCGACGGACGTCCGGGCACCGCGACCACGGTGCCGAGCCCGCCGTCGGTCGTGACCGTGCGGACGAGCCCGGCGTGCTGGTCGGAGAAGTACAGCCGGCCGTCGTGCCAGCGGGGTCCCTCCGGGAACCGCAGACCTTCGGCGAGGACCGTCGTGGCGCGCTCCGTCACGCGCCGGAGTCTCGCGCGATGAGGCCGAACCGGCCCGACTGGTAGTCCCGCATCGCCTGCTCGATCTCCTCGGCGGTGTTCATCACGAACGGTCCGTACCGCGCGATCGGCTCGCGCAGCGGCTGCCCGGTCAGCACGAGGTGCTGCGCCTCGTCGGCGCCCTCGTTGGTGAGACGGATCGTGTCGCCGCCGTCGCCGTAGACGAGCATCGTGGCCTCGCCGTCGCCCGCGAACGTGTAGACGAGCGCCGTCTCCTCGACCGCGGGCACGGTCACGCCCGCACCCGGGGCGAGCCGCACGTGCAGGTACGTGACGGGCGAGCGGGTCTCGACCGGGCCGGCCGCGTCGTCGAACCGGCCGGCGATCACCCGTACGGTCGCGCCCCCGGTCGTGACCTCGGGGATCTCGGACGCGAGGAACTCCTGGTACCGCGGGGCCGTCATCTTCTCGGCCGCGGGCAGGTTCACCCAGAGCTGGAAACCGTGCTGGCGGCCGCCGTCGGTGCGCATCTCCGCGGCCGGCATCTCGGAATGGATCACGCCCGCGCCGGCGGTCATCCACTGCACCGCCCCGGGACCGATCCGACCGGCGCGCCCGGTCGAGTCCTCGTGCTCGACCGCGCCGCTGATCATGTACGTCACGGTCTCGAAGCCGCGGTGGGGATGGTCGGGCGCGCCCTTCGCCTCGCCGGGAGCGAGCTCGGTCGGTCCCATCTCGTCGAGCAGCAGGAACGGGTCGATCTGCGCGACGCGTGCGGTCGGGAACGGTCGCCGCACCTCGAAGCCGGCGCCCTCGACGGCGCGGGTGGCGGGGATGCGGGCGATGACGGGTCGGGTGCTCACGGGTCCTCCTCGATCGGTTCTCTCGTCGGGCCCAACCGCGTCCCATTCCCGCGGGTAGGTTCCGGGCCCCGATGGACGCACTCGCCTTCTACGGCCTCACGCCGGCCGACGACCCCCGCCGCTGGCGATTCGAGGTCGTCCCCTCATTGTGCTCCGGCCTCGGTGCGCTGTTCGGCGGCTGCGGCCTCGGCGCCTGCATCGAGGCGCTCGAGCAGGTCACGGGGCGACCGCTCGTGTGGGCGACGGGCCAGTACCTGTCGTACGCGCGGCCCGGATCGGTCGTCACCATCGACGTCAACGAGGTCGTCCGTGGCCACCAGATCTCCCAGGCCCGCGCGATCGCGCACGTCGACGGCGACGAGATCCTCACGGTGAACGCTGCGCTCGGCCGCCGCGAGATGCCGCACTCGGGCCAGTGGGCCGAGATGCCCGTGGTGGCGCCGCCGCTCGAGTGCCCTCCGCGCGTCGTGCTCGAGCAGCACATGGGCACGATCATGGACCGCGTCGACATGCGGCTCGCCGACGCCCGCGGCTTCGACCAGCTCGACGACACCCCCGGGTCCGGGCGCTCGGCGCTCTGGGTCCACCTCCCGGGGCTGCTCGAGCTCACCCCGGCGACGCTCGCGATCGTCGGCGACTACGTGCCGTTCGGGATCTCCCAGGCCCTCGGTCGCCGGGCGGGCGGCAACAGCCTCGACAACACCCTGCGCGTCGCGAGCCGGCGCCAGACCGAGTGGATCCTCGCGGACATCCGCGTCTCGGCGATCGCCGACGGCTTCGGCCACGGCCTCGTGCACCTGTGGACCCAGGACGGCACCCTGCTCGGGACCGCGAGCCAGTCGACGATCGTGCGCAACTGGCGGGAGCCCGCCCCTGAACCGGAAGGACCGCGACCATGACCGTTCCGCAGCGCTGGGGCATCACCGTCCCGCTGGCCGGCGTCCCGCTGGCCGACCACAAGGAGTGGTTCGTCGAGCTCGAGGCACTCGGGTTCACCGACGTCTGGTCGGCCGAGGTCAACGGGCACGACGCGTTCACGCCACTGGTTCTCGCCTCGGTGTACGCACCGACGCTCCGGCTCGGCCAGGCGATCGTCCCCGTGTACACACGCGGACCGGCACTGCTCGCCCAGTCGATCGCCACGCTCGCCGACATCGCCCCGGGCCGGGCGGTGCTCGGCATCGGCTCGTCGAGCAACGTGATCGTCGAGCGCTGGAACGGCATCCCGTTCGAGCAGCCCTACCAGCGCGTCCGCGACACGGTCCGGTTCCTGCGCGCCGCGCTCGCGGGCGAGAAGGTCACCGAGGACTACGAGACCTTCTCGGTGAAGGGCTTCCGCCTCGGCATCCGCCTGCCCGAACCGCCGCCGATCCTCGTCGCCGCGCTGCGCGAGGGGATGCTGCGCCTCGCCGGGCGGGAGGCCGACGGCGCGATCGTCAACTGGCTCTCGGCCGAGGACGTCCGCACGGTCGCGCCGATCGTCGGCGAGGACAAGGAGGTCGCGGCCCGCATCTTCGTGTTGCCGACCGAGGACCGCGACATGCTGCGCGGCATCGGGCGGCGCATGGTGGCGGAGTACCTCAACGTGCCGGTCTACGCGGCGTTCCACGAGTGGATCGGGCGCGGCGACGCGCTCACTCCGATGTGGGACGCGTGGAAGGCGGGCGACCGTGCCGGCGCGACCGAGGTGATCCCCGACGAGGTGCTCGACGACCTCATCGTGTGGGGCTCGCCCGAGCAGTGCGCCGAGAAGGTGCTCGCCTATGCGGAGAACGGCGTCACCACGCCGGCGCCGATGATCATCTCGGACCCCGAGACCGCGCGCACCACGATGCGGGCGTTGGCGAAGGTGCGACCCGGGAGCTGACGCGGGCGGCGCTCAGAAGCGGGTGATCGCGGCGTGTGCGTCCAGCACGCCCGCATCGCCGAAGACCTCGAGGCCGTCGAGCCCGCGCCGGCCGACGAGCACCAGCAGCAGGTCCGACGCGGCGGCGCGCACCGCGAGGTCGCCCTTGGCGTGCTCGCGCGAATACGAGAACCCGTCCGGGCCGAAACACAGCAGCCACTCGCCGTCGACGTCGGTCGCGTGCAGATGGATCGACTCACCCGCCCCGATCAGCGCCGCCGGCCCGGCCTCGTTGAACTCCATCGACGGGACCAGGATCTCGAGGCGCTCGTCGACGCCGTCGACCGCGAGATCGGACGCGAACGGCGCCTGGGCGCCGACCGCGCTCTCGGCGTCCCACCGGTGCACCGCCGTCTCGTGCAGCATCCGGCGGGCCCAGAACCCCGCCCGGTGGTCGTCGCCCCAGGTCCAGGCCGGCGCATCGGGATCCGCCGAACCGAGCACGGCGACGAGCTCCGACGCGCCGGACTCGAACCAGTCCGGCAGGCCGGTGGGGTCGTCCGGCAGCGCGAGATCCAGATCGCGGGGCGTGACGCGGGCGCCGCCCGCGGCGACGTTGCCCGCCGCCCACCGGTGGGTCGTGCCGACGTGCTTCACGAGCTTGGCCATCGTCCAGTCCGGTACCGCGGGAACCGTCGGTTCCGGGCCCACGGACCGCGCGGCGGCGGCGAGCGCCGCGGCCTCCACGGACAGCATCGCCAGCAGGTCGTCGTACGTCATGGCGCGCAGACTAGGGGGTTCCCTCGCGGGGACCGCGGGCGTACGATCGGACGGCGCCCCCACGGCGCGGTCGATGGCAGACTCTGAGAGGAGCACGCCGGCTTCTTCGTTCC
>WBZN01000228.1_pt1 | contig 68662 bp, 73 predicted proteins | sample 5204281 | NCBI WGS metagenome assembly WBZN01 (sample SAMN12344347, study PRJNA552823) | activated sludge metagenome | biome: Activated sludge suspended growth; feature: Nitrification reactor; material: Wastewater; isolation source: activated sludge from nitrification reactor of wastewater... | reverse complement strand
GGGCGGTGGGGCGAGTATCCCCGATCATGTCGGCGTCAGAACAGGGCAGCGCTGCTCCGCTGCGATTGAAGCGATGGGCATAGCTTAAACTCGGATGAAATCTGTCTTGACAGAGGGGTCCACTTTAGATGTTGCGTGAGGCTTTGAGGATTCATCCGACGCAAAGCTTCGGTGTTGGCACGTTGCAGGCCAACATGATGCCCTTGAATCGCTAGCGCAGCAGCAATCGCACCATGTTCGGCCAACGCTACCCACGCCCCTTGCGACCAGTGGTCCAAGCCCTGATCTTTACCGTGCAGCCGAGCCTGAAAACGATCGCCATATTTCCCGAGGTCGTGCAATAAACCAGCGAGCGCCGCTTCTTCAGCGCCGTTCCGTCCTTGCAGAAATTCCTTTGCGATCTTTGAGACGCTGGCGAGATGATCCGCCAATTGATGCCATTTGCCATGCCCGTTTGCGCTATGTGCGAAGTAACGACGCGACTGAGACTCAGCGTCTTGGTGATAATTGGGCGTCATAGATATATCGGTCGTGGTGTATCTTAAGTCTTTACTTGTGCCATTCGCAGGTACTCCTAAAGTCCATGCTGATTTATAACGTGGCAGTCCGTTTTTATCTCAGCAGTAGCGTCAGGTTGCGTGGTCATAGGATTCATCGCCCGCCCTTCAAACACCACATTTATAGAACTTTCATACTCCTTCAACCGCCTCCTACTTATTCAAAAAGGTCACGCCGTCGTTCAGAAGTCGAGGCCGGCAGGCACAGACAACGAGTCGTGGTTTGGCTTGATGCAATGGATCCGGTGGCTCACTGGGCTTCTCAGGTTCAGGTGCCTCCGCCGCTACGAGCTGCTTGCGCGGATGAGCTGCTGTGAGCAATCCCATGGCCAGCACGGCCTTGCACTACGTTCGAGGATTCCTCGTCCGTCCGTTCATAGCTGTTCTTCCCTGTTCAATCCACATTGGCTGGTCTGACGCTCATGACCGGCACGCCTCCCTGTCATGCCAATCTGTACGGAGTCTCGACCATGCCGACGACATACTCGCGCTCCTCGGCCCATGATTCTCCCCCTCCCTACCCACCGGCACCGCGATGCAGTGCCTCTGCTCGCCGTGCCGCCGCACGTCTGCCTGCTCCGTCGGCTGCAGCTTGCTCCACTGCTGCAGACAGATGAATTGGAACCGGCACCTGATCTGCGCCTCCTCATTCCACGCCATAAGCCCCTCCGAATGGCAGCGCACTCTAGCAAAAATGAGGACGCCTGTCCTGGGACAAATAAGCCTTTCTGACTAGGGCCTCTTCATCGATTTTGCCGCTTCGGTCCTTCGGGAACTCCTTGGCCGGAGCCGCACTTTCAGCAGTCCGGCGTGCGTTCCGGCCCGAACCTTAGCACTGCAGTGTGACATCTGGGGTCACGATCTGAGGGGAATGATCAATGTATGTTTTGGGGGAGACATCGAGGTTGGCGCCGCACAAAACGTGAACTGAAATACCAGCATTTTCACACCGCTCCGTTGACAGATGTCTTCGTAACGATTACCGTACCGCCATCATCTGCGCTTCATGTATACGTCTCATCACCCTAGCGCCTGCCGACCAAGGAGGTACGTATGGCACCCACTGCAGCATCTGCCACGAAACCGAAAGCCCTCTCCTTACACATCGGCCTCAACGCCGTGAGCCCTGCCGCCTACGGCGGCTGGAGCGGTGAATTGGCCGCCTGTGAGTTCGACGCCAAGGACATGGCCGCCATCGCCAAATCGCAGGGGATGAAATCCACCGTGCTACTGACGAAGCAAGGCACACGCGCCGGCATGCTGGCCGCGATGCGGAAGGCCGCCAAGCAACTCAAGAAGGGCGACCTCTTTTTCCTTACCTACTCCGGCCACGGCGGTCAGGTGCCCGACGTCACGGGAGAGGAAATCGACAAGCAGGACGAGACCTGGTGCCTCTACGACGGCCAGCTCATCGACGATGAGTTGTATTTCGAATTGAGCGGCTTTGCGGCGGGCGTGCGCATCCTCGTGCTGTCGGACAGCTGCCACAGCGGCACGGTCACCCGTGCCGTCCCCCCGCCGATCGATCGGACAAAAGTGGCGGGACGCTCGAAGATGATGCCGCCTGCCGTCGCGATCCGCACCTACCGCGAGCACCAGGCGTTCTACAACAAATTGCAACATGACGTGGCGAAAGCCGCCGGCAAGGCCGCCACCGCGGACCCGGACAGCGTGCTGGCCCAACTGGCGGTCAGCCCGCGCCTCACGGCGATCGCCAAGAAGTTTAATCCCAGCGTGATTCTCATCTCGGGCTGCCAGGATAACCAGACCTCCATGGACGGCGACCACAACGGCGCGTTCACCGAACAGGTGCTGAAGGCGTGGAACCATGGGAACTACCGCGGGAACTATGCCAAATTCCATGCGGCGGTGAAAGCGGGCCTGCCGGCCAGCCAGTCGCCCAATCTGTTTACGCTCGGGGCGGCGGCGCGCTTTCTCCGGCAGCAACCGTTCAGCGTGTAACCAACCGTCCGGCGCGCGACCATGCCACGCACAGGAGGCTCGGCTCATGACGATGAGACACGTCGTGCACCTCGCAGCGATCATCGGCGTCCTCGCCGTCTCCGGTTCCACCGAGGCAGCGGAATTGGCCGGCGCGTGGAACGGCGTATTGAGCAGCCCCGACGGCAGCCGGGCTGAAGTGCAAATCGACTTTAGCCCGCAGGGCCTGCCCCTCTATTCCTATACCAACAACAAGGGCATCACACGCCAGGTTGAATTGTCACACGTCGGGCAAACGATCGAATACGTACCGCCCGGCGGGGGCGTGCAACGGATGGCCGTGAAGCGGTTCGAGCAAGGCCCCGGGCGTGTGTCGATCAGCATCGTCGGGTCGTTCGAACGCGGCGAGTCAGGGCTACATGGACCAACGCCAGGAAGCAGCCTTGTTTGAGTACACGTTGGTGCCGGAAGGCATGCACATGCGTGTGACGACGCGAACGGCCTCCCACTTCGGAGACAAGGACCTCATCGTCGGCGGCGATCCGAGCTCCGTTGTGGCCGAAGGCGTCCTGCATCGGTTGCGCTGAGTTGACGCGCAAAAGCAGCCTGTCGATGGTTGCCAGGCCTGCCCGCCGTCGGCTTCGCGCGACCGGCCGCCTCGTGTCTTCACGCACATCTCACACATGCCAAAGGCGCGCGCCACAATGATCGAGAAGCCCACTCTTTCGCTATCCGAATCGCTCACCCCTGAGCGACGTATGGCCTTTTACGAAAGCCATAAACCGATCGCCGTGTTGATGATAGCCATCGTCTTCCTGCTGCCCTTCGTCGGACTCTTTCTGTACGGGCTGATCGGTGCTGTCGCGAGCGTGGTGGTGTCCGCCATCGGGTATGCCCTCACCCCCTACGTGATGGAGCGCCTGGGCTTCCGCGCAGGCCCTTAACCGCGCACACTCCTCCGGGTAAAACTACCGAGCCCGGTATCCGCACAAATTTCGTCTTTTCTATTCTGATTGCGCAACCTGCCCTACAATGCCTCCTGAAGGGGTCGTTCACTACTGGAGGTACCTGGACATGTTTCTTCCCGCCCGAGTCTTCTCCGCGAAAAACCGTCGCACATCCCTGCCAAGCATTCCCCGGCGATTGATCGGTCAATCGATAGACGAACAGATCCGCGCGTTACACTCGACATGGGCTGATGTCTTGTCGCTGCCCCTGTGCCTGACGGTCCTTGCGCTGTATGAATGGTGGCGGTGGTTGTTCTCCATTCCCTCGAATCCGTTGCTGCTGACCATGGTCGCGGCCGTGGCCGTCCATGCCGCACGTCGGCGCCGCAAAGCCTACAAGGCCGAATTGAAACAGCTTCATCTGAACCGACCGGCTCAGCCGACCGTGCATGACGCCGTCGAGCTGCTGTGCCTCGCCGGGAGACGCCTCCTGCACGACGTGACCGGGAAACTTTCTCCTGCGACGATCATCGCCTCTGCCCGCCGGTTCGCCTCGCCCGCCAATGGGCTCGCCAAACGTCTCTTCGCGCGTTCCTAGGCTCACTGGCGCGCCCGCTTTGCTTGACAGTCTGAAAGCCCATCTACGACAATGCCGCCATGGCGGAGCGGATCGTCATCGAACGGTTGGAGTTCTACGGCCGTTGCGGCGTGACGGAAGACGAACGCCGTAAGCCCCAGCTCATCGTCGTCGATCTCGAACTGGACGCGGCCGTGGAATCCGCCGCGCTTTCGGATCGTTTGCACGAAACCATCGATTATGCCCGGGTGGCGGAGCGGATCGTGGCCCTCGGCACAACCCTCACCTGCCAGTTGCTGGAAACCCTGGCCGAGCGGCTGGTCGGCATGTTGTTCACGGAATTTCCCGCCGATCGCGTCCGTATCTGGATTCGAAAAGTCCATGCCCCGCTGGCCATGGTCGCCGGGTCAGTCGGCATCCGGGCTGAACGTACACGCGCCGCGCATCAGTCCATACAGCAGCCACTGAGCCCCGCACCGTTTCTCGTTGAACAACTCGCGCGCCTGCCGAAGGGACAGATCCTGGATGTGGCCGCCGGGCGCGGGCGCAATGCCCTGTACCTCCTGGCCCAAGGATCCCAGGTTGAGGCCATCGATCGAGACCGCGACGCCCTCTCCGCATTGGAAGCGGCGGCGCGGACGCAACACCTCTCCGGTCTCACGACACGGGTCCTCGATTTGGAAGCCTCCGCGGACCACCCGCCGAGCTTGGGGCAGCGCTGTTACGATGCCATCGTCGTGTGTTTTTACCTGCATCGTCCACTGTTCCCCATGATCCTTGACGCCTTGAAACCGAACGGCATCCTCCTATACGAAACCTTCACCATCGACAATTATTTTCGCCATCAGCATCCGCGCCGTTGGGAGTTCTGCCTGGCGCAGAATGAACTCCTCCGTCTGACATCGTCCCTACGCGTCCTCCACTATGATGAGGGCGAACATGACGGAGGCCATGGCAGCGGGCCATGCTACACCGCGCGACTGGTCGCGCAGAAAACGGGGCCGGATACCGCACCATGAATCGCATTGATCTCCACCTGCATACCACCCACTCCGACGGCAGTTTTTCAACAGCCGAGGTCATGGCCTTTGCCAAGCAGGCCGGCCTCACGGCCCTCGCCATTACGGATCACGACATTGTCGACGGCATTCCGGAAGCGACGGCGATCGGGAAAGAACTCGGCATCGAAGTGGTGCCCGGCGTTGAAATCAGTTCGCGGCTCGGAGAGAGCGAACTGCACATCCTCGGATATTTTATGCAGTGGACCGATCCGCAGCTGGCGCAACGCCTGAAGACCCTGCGCGACAGCCGCCATTTGCGCAATCCGAAGATCGTCCAGCGCCTCAATGAGCTGGGCATTCCCATCACGTATGAAGAAGTGCGAGCCCTGGCAGGCACGGAATCCGTGGGACGCCCCCACATTGCCCGTCTGCTGATGGAGAAAAAGTTCGTGACGTCGGCGAAAGAAGCCTTCGACCGGTATCTGGCAAACGGCCGTCCGGCCTTTGTCGACCGTGAACTCCCCGAGCCAGCCGAAGCCGTGCGATGGATTCGCGAAGCCGGCGGTGTGCCGGTGCTGGCCCACCCGACATGGGTCAGGACATCGGCCGAGGGCTTGCGCGTGCTGGTGCGGGAACTCAAAGCCGCCGGATTGGGAGGCATCGAAGTCCATTACAGCACCCACACGCCCAGCCAAACCACCGAATACCTTGATCTCGCCACACAGTGCGATCTCCTCGTGACCGGCGGCAGCGACTTTCACGGGGTCACCAAACCGGACATTGAGGTGGGAATCGGGCGCGGCCAGCTCAAGGTCTCCCAGAAGCTGCTCGATCCCCTCAGAAAAGCCGCCACCCTGCCCTGAGCGCATCGCCTCACCGAGATACGCCCCCCGTTTCATCCTTCTGGCCGCGCCCGAATCGGCTCCAGTGCTGCGTGATTCCCTCGTTTCGTTGACAGGGGAAGCCCTTCCGTTACACTGGGTGACAACGTCGTACCACGCCAACACATGACCACATCCTGGGGCTGGATCGGCCCGTATTTCATCGTCATTGTCCTTGCGGTTCTGGTCGGGCCCTTTCTCGCGACCCTCCCGCTGTTTACGCATACCTACATCCCGCCATTGGGCATGAATGCCGCACAGCTTGTCCGTTTCATCGCGGACGGTATTTGCTTGCTCATGATCTGGTCTGCCGCCTCGCGGGCCAGAGAGGATCTCAAGGAGAACGGCAAGGGTCAGACCTTCCTCCGCGCCATTCTGTTTCCAACTGCCCTGTTTGTGATCGTCATCACCACGTTCCAGGCCTATGAAGCGCATGGCATCTCCGTGCTCGGCCCGCCCAAACAGCCGCTTTACAACTGGTTGATCACCGGAGGCCTCATCGGCTCGGCCACGTGGCTGACGTTTGCCTGGGTCCGGCATGTCGACGCCCTGACTAGAATGTGTGCCGGACGCCCATGCCGCCGTACCGTAAGAGAAGAGCCGGCGCGGGCCGACAAGACCGACGCGGTGCGCGCGACTGACGAAGCCGTCCCCTCTACCCCGACCCGCCCGGCGAGCAGCGCGGCTGTACGCCCTGGCACCGGCGTACCCGCCACCTTAGGACGCTACCAGGTGATCAAGGAACTGGGGCGCGGCGCCATGGGCGTCGTCTACCTGGGCAAAGATCCGACGATCCAGCGTTTTGTCGCGATTAAAACCATGCGGTTGAATGACATCGACAAGGACGACGACCTGAAAGAATTTCGAGACCGGTTCTTTCGTGAAGCTGAATCCACCGGACGGCTGTCCCACCCGAATATCATCACCGTCTACGACGCGGGTGAGCAGGACAGCCTGGCCTACATCGCCATGGAGTATCTGGAGGGGGTGCTGCTCAACTGTTACTGCCAGAAATCGACGCTGGTCCCGGCCAAGCAGGCGCTGCAAATTGTGGCCACCGTCGCCGAGGCGCTCGATTATGCGCACAGTCAGGGGGTCATTCACCGCGACGTCAAACCGCCGAACATCATGATCGTCAAGCAACGCATGGTGAAAGTGATGGACTTCGGCATCGCCAAAATGGCCAGCGCCTCGAAAACGCAGAGCAGCATGATCGTCGGCACGCCGCGGTATATGTCGCCCGAGCAGGCCACCGGGAAAGATGTGGACGGACGGTCCGATGTGTTTTCGCTGGGCATTGTGCTCTTCGAACTCCTGACCGGCGAGCGGCCCTTCGACGCCGAGAACCTGCCTGCGCTGGTCACGCGCATCGCCAAGGCGCCGCACGCCCCATTAATGAAATATCGCTGCGACCTGCCCACGCGCGTCCAAAGCATCGTGGATCGAGCGCTGCAGAAAGACTTTCAACACCGCTACCGGCACGCCGGCGACATGGCGCAAGACCTCCGTGAGGTCCTGCACGTGATGCCGAGATAACCACGTCCATGCACGCCTGGCACCTCACACATGGAGCCGCCTCGGATGTCGGCCTGGTCCGCCGCGTGAACGAAGACCGGTATCATGCCGATCCGTCCGCCGGGCTGTTTATCGTCTGCGACGGCATGGGCGGTCATCGGGCCGGCGAAATCGCCAGCAGCCGCACGGTGGAGATTATGCCTCACCACATGGCGGAGGCGGAGACAGACCGGTCCCTCCCGTTGATCGGAGCCTCGCGTCCCGAGTTTTCACCCGCCACCAATCGGCTGGCGAGCGCAGTGCGCCTCGCCAATCACCGGGTGCATCAGGAAGCGGCACGCCGCACAGACTATGCCGGGATGGGGACGACGGTCGTCGCAGTCCAGCTCACCGGTGCCGTGTTGTCGATCGCTCACGTCGGCGATAGCCGGCTGTATCTGATTCGCGACGGCGCCGTGCAGCTGCTCACCGTCGATCATTCGCTGGTACAGGAACAGGTGCAATCCGGACTGCTGGCCGCGGCAGACATGGCACGCGTTCCCCATCGGCATGTGTTGACGCGCGCGGTGGGCGTGCATCCCCTGGTGGACGTGGCGTTGGGAGAGATGGCGGTATTGCCCGGCGATATCCTGTTGCTCTGTTCCGATGGATTGACCGCCGGCGTGTCCGCCGATGTCATCCTGCGCGTCACCCAGGAGTCGGCCGATCCGCAGGCCATGGCGGACCGTCTCATCGCCCTGTCGAATGCCGCCGGCGGCACCGACAACGCCACCGTCATCGTGGCCCTGGTGACGCAACGGTCCACCAGCCTCTGGACGCGCATCTACACCCAATTGGGTTCGCCCCCTGCATAGGGATCATCTGAAGGAGCGCCATGTCCCAGCATCACCCGGCACCACCCCGCCTGCTCGTAAGGACGCCCCATGACGGCACGAGAGAATGTGACATCACGCGCACACCCTTCACGATCGGACGAACGCCGGACAACGACCTCTGCCTGGAAGATCCGGCCGTCTCTGCGCACCATGCCCGCATCGTCCAGGTTCAGGCCGTGCTGTTTCTCGAAGACCTGAGCAGCACCAACGGAAGCTTCGTGAACGAACACCCCATCGAGCGGCGGCAGCTACGGGATGCCGACGCCCTCCGCTTTGGGTCTCATCGGGCCATCTTTCGTGAGAAGCCCGGTTCAGCAACGAGACCGGCCCTCGCGGGAGAAGGGCTCGTCACCGACAAAGCGAAAGTGGTGGCATCCACGCCGGCACGCGAGGCTCCGGCTCCTGCGCGCAAGATAGGCATCGTGGAAATTCTGTCCGGCCGGACCGGGCAGTCTCACTATCCGTTGACGCGACAGGTTTCGTTGATCGGCGCGCAGGATGATGCCGTCATCACGCTCACCGGCTGGTTTGCGCCGAACACCGCCGCCATGATCAGCCGCAAGGGCGACGCGTATGTGGTCAGCCAGACGGAAAGCGGGAAACGCATTTTGGTGAATGGGCGGCCAGTTCAGAGAGAACATGCCCTGCGGCATGGAGATGTGGTGGAGGTCGCCGGCATTACGATGCGCTTTGTGCTGCGCGACGAACGGAACTACGCCGCCTGACTAATTGAGCAGACGACCGCGCTTGGGAAGGAATTGAAAGCAGGGATCGGACACTTCCTGCGCATGCGATTCCAAGCACTGGAGCAGCAGTTCCCCACCCGCTGACGGCACCTCGCGACAAAACTGCCGGCGATCGGCTTCGCACGCCACCCGAAGTTGCTGCCAGTTTTCCTTCATGCGCGCCAGCTTGTCGCGCAGCATCGGCCGACAGGGCAAGGAGATCTGGGCCGCCTTCCGCTGCAAACAGGCTCGCCGCTCCCCCTCCTCGTCAGGACAAAGCGCATCCATTTCCAGGTCGCATTTGACCTCTCGTCCGATGGGCACGCGAGCGCTCTCGGCAACAGGCGGAGCGGTAGGTTGAGGGGTGACGACTGGCGGCTCCGATTGCGCAATGCTCGGACGAGGAGCCTCATCCATGACCGTACGGGCTGGACGCTGCGTCGCGGCAGGAGACGGAACCGGAGGGGCGGGACTGGACACCGGCACAGACTCCGACGGAGCCTCGCTTTGCGGGAGGACCAACATCACGAGCCCCCAGACCGCGCCCAACACCAGACAACTGAGGAGGGTCACCAACACGACAGCGCCGATTCGCGATGAGCCAGCCAAGAAACTCCTCTATGAGGGTATCCGAACTCGATCGGCCGGCGGAACCGGGATGGGTAGAGCGGCCGTCTCCCCGTCTGCTTGAGCCGGGACGGCTCTGCCGACAGTCGCGTTGATCCGGCAACCGTCAGTTTTCAGGCGCTTCGACGATGTGGTTCTCGAAACGAGTACAGCCCTCGGCGAGCAGACGATTCGTCAGCATTTCACCCGGCCACTCGATCGGCAGATCGGCCGTAAAGACCCACACATCCGGTGAGGTCCACACCGGGCCATGTTCCTCCGGCAACTCGGGATCGAACAGATCGGTCCAGACCGGCATATACACCCCGTTCCCGCATTGCGTATGCAGGTGAACGATGGTGCGGGCCCGCACCATCGGATCGAGGTCACGCCAGACGGCAGCAGTCTCATCGGCCAGACGATGCAGCCGCACGGCATTCTGCGCATCGAAGAGCGCGTACGAGGCGTACACCGGCACCTCCAGGGTATCCGGAGCCAGCGCCAGTTCGGAACATTGCGTCACGAGGCCTTCGAGTAATGCACGCCGTTCAGGCTCTTCCAACGAATCGGGCAATCCGGGATCCGGCATGCCGATCAACTGGAAAAAGAGGAAAGCCGTGTTTTCCACCGGGGGATAGAGCCGGGAGGCAATGGCCTGGGTGCGTTGGGAATCGGCGATGCTCGCGAGATGCTCGTTGAGCGTTTGCAGCGTCAGCCCTTCGAGGGTCGCGTCGGTTAACAAACGCGGCTCGACACGCACAACCACGCCGGCCGGAATGTGGAGATGCCGATGAAGGAGGTCGGCCGTCGCCACGGGGTCGATCTTCAACCCGAGCGGCTGGCCCAGGTTGGCCTGAAGCGGTAACTCCAGCGCCGCCATCAAAGCATACGCGTTTTTCTCTTCATCAGGTCCGTCCATGATGACGGCGCACGAGGCCTCCGCAACCAGATCGAACATCCATTCCGCCATCTCTTCGTCGAGCGCGGCCAGCACGGTCAGGAGATCCTGCTCCCGCCCCTGTTCAATGAAGGCTTGCAGGGTGTCGATTGCCGCGTCGGTATCGCCATGATCGTGGCGGCGGGCGTTGATGAGGTGGATCAGATCTCGCGTCAGCGGGTCCGGTCGTGACCAACTCAACATGGCTGGCCTCCCAGGTCGATGCGCGTTCGTGTTGCGAGGTAGTCGTTCATCCTGTTGTCCATGTTGCCAAACTTTCCCATACGTGGCAAGCGCGAATGCGGTTCCTATCGCTCCGGCTGACGCCTCGTGTCCGCCCGACGATGGCGTCGTTATTCCCCGATGACTTTCACCAGCACGCGCTTGCGCCGTCGCCCGTCAAACTCACCGTAAAAAATTTGTTCCCAGGGACCGAAGTCCAGTTTTCCATCCGTGATCGCGACCACGACTTCCCGCCCCATCAGCTGCCGCTTGATGTGCGCATCGCCGTTGTCCTCACCCGTGTTATTGTGGCGATAGGTCGCCTCATGCGGCGCGAGCCGTTCCAGAAACGTGTCATAATCCTGGAGGAGCCCGGCCTCGTCGTCGTTGATGTAGACGCTGGCCGTGATATGCATGGCATTGACGAGCACCAGGCCTTCGCGCACGCCGCTTTTCCGCACGGCGGCCTCAACCTGCGCCGTGATATTCAGATAGGCGCGCCTGGTCTTCGTCTCGAACCAGAGCTCTTCCCGATAGGATCTCATCTGCCTCCGCACACAGGTGGTGAGCGATTCTGCAACGGGGATGTTCGAACTTGCAAGCCCTTGCGCATGGGCGCGGCGACCAGACGATGCCTCACGTCACCGTCGTTCGTTCGCGTATCCGTTATGGTGATATCGGTCCATGGTTTCAGTCCATCATGGGCACGGTGAGGCGGGAGGCGATGCCGTCGTTTTCTCGAACAAAATTGACAGGTCACAGAACGGGTGATAAGTACGTACGATTAGATAGACCCTCGCCACGATTCCGAATGAGGAGGTCCTCCGATGGCAAGCCAGCCCGAGCCTGATTTGGAATTCACTGAAGAAGATTTGGATGAAGCCGTGCCGCCCCCGGCACCGCCGATGACTGCGCCCAAGCGATCCAAGAAGGGTCCGCTCCTTTGGATACTCCTGCTCCTGCTGGTGGGAGGCATCGGCTATGTGGCCATGGATCCCGATGGGGCGATGCAAATGATCCAACCCTATTTGGATGGTGGCGCGGAAACCAGCCAACCGGTGGCCCAGCGACCGCCGGCGCCCGCCCCGAAACCGGCTTTGCCTCCGGTGCAGGCACCTGCGCCGTCACCGGCCCAGTCGGTCGCGCCACCCGCGGTGGTCGACAATGCGCCACCTGCTCCCGTGGACGCGCCTGCTCCCATGCCCGCACCAATACCCGCTGCGGCAGCGCCTGCTCCCACTCCCGCCCCCGCAATGAAACCGGCGCCGGCGCCGGTCAGAATTGCCGGTCCCTTGTATGGGGAAGGTCAACGTGTGATGGTCATTGCCACTCCGAGCCGGCCCAAATCGCCCGTGCCGCTGTTTGCCGATTCGGTCGGCACCAAGACCAGCACCACCGTCCCGGCCAATACCACGCTCACGATTCTCGACGGGGAATACCAGAAAAGCGGCTGGGTCTATGCTGTGCGCACCCAGGACGGTCGGAAAGGGTGGATTCCTGAACGCAGTCTCAGGCTGAAACGTTAAGGATCGCGTTCCTCCTCGCTTCGCCGGTGACGGCCCGTTCCCCTCCGGAACGGGCCGTCTCTTTTTTTGCCCGGCCGCCCCCGCCCTTGCTATAATGCCGCTCCCGCGTAACCGGCACGCCGGTCTCAAATGATCTACGCATAAGGATAGAGCCGTACTTATGAGCGACCTACGCGCCATCATTTTTGATTTCGACGGAGTGATTGCCGACACCGAGCCGCTGCATTTCGCGGCCCTGCGACAGGTTCTGACCGGCATCGATATCGCGCTGACGGAAACCGAGTACTACACCGACTACCTCGGCTTTGACGATCGCGGGTGCTTCCTGGCCGCATTGCAGTCGCATCAGCGACAGGCCTCCCCCGCTCTCCTTGGAGAATTGATGGACCGCAAGGCCCAGGCGTATCTGTCGGCCGTCAAAGAACATCTGGCTATTTTTCCCGGCGTGCGCGAGTTGGTGCATGACGCCGCCGCCCGGTATCCGCTCGCCATCGCCTCGGGTGCGCTGCGGAACGAAATCGAATTGATTCTCGAAGAAGCCGGGCTCCGCAAAGCCTTTCTCCATATCACCAGCGCCGAGGACGTGACGCGGGGAAAACCGGCGCCCGAGCCGTTCCTTCACGCCATGGCCGCCCTGAATCGGCAACCGTCACAACCGGCATTAACTCCGGGCGATTGCCTGGTCATTGAAGACTCCCTGCCCGGCATCAGGGCCGCGCGGGCAGCCGGCATGAAAGTGCTTGCGGTCGCCAATACCCACACGGTGCAGGATCTCGACGAGGCGGATGCGATCACCCATTCATTGACGGACACCAGACTTTCTGACCTACAAACACGGCTCTGGGGTCCGGCTCAAGGCCGTTTATGAGAATATGTTCGCTGGTACCCGGAGCGACGGAAGTTGTTGCGGCGCTGGGGCTCGCTGACCAGCTGGTCGGACTGAGTCACGAATGTGATTTCCCTCCCCACCTGCCCAACATTCCCGTGATGGTCCGCGCGCGTATCGAAAGCCAGGCACTGTCCAGCGCGCAGATCGATGCGCAAGTAGGCACCATGCTCTCGTCCGGCGAGAGCTTGTATGAGCTGGACGAACCGCGACTTCTGGCCGCCAAGCCGGAGCTGCTCATCACTCAGGACCTGTGCGATGTGTGTGCGATTACACCATCACAGCTGAGGGCGGTCCTCCCCAAGATTGACCCGCCGCCACGCCTGGTGACTCTGAACCCACGACGGCTCAACGATGTCCTCCAGGACATCACCGTGCTCGGAATCGCTCTGGAGAAACAAGAAGCCGGAGCACAATTCGCAGACCGCCTGCGCGGCAGACTCGATGCCGTGAAAAAGATGGTGTCGACGACGTCCACTCGCCCCAGAGTCGCCTGCCTGGAATGGCTGTCTCCTCTCTACACCGCCGGGCATTGGGTCCCCGACATGGTGGAGGCGGCAGGCGGTGTCGATGCCTTGGCGCAAGCCGGCGCCGCGTCTCATCGGATCGACTGGGATACACTGACCGCTTCCGCTCCCGACGTGATCGTCCTCATGCCCTGCGGATTTACCATCTCGCGCACGAAGGCCGAACTTGCGACAATCACGGACCATCCCCAGTGGAAGGCGCTGCCTGCAGTTCGACGGGGAGAAGTCTATCTGGTCGATGCGCTCTCATACTTCAGCCGTCCGGGGCCAAGACTCATCGATGGCGTAGAACAGCTGGCCGCGATCTTTCACCCGGCCGCTGTGAACCATCGTCTTCCCCCGACCATTGAGCAACTCACACCCCACGACAGTCCGGCACCGATGACACGATGATGACACCGACTGAAGCCCAAACGTATTGCACAACCCTGACCAAAAAGAGCGGCAGCAATTTTTATTACTCCTTCCTCTTTCTACCGAAAGCCCGCCGCGAGGCCATGTACACCGTCTATGCCTTCTGCAAAGAGGTGGATAACGCGGTCGATGAACCCCCTCCCGGCAGCCAGCCGCAGGAGGAATTGGCGCGCTGGCGACGAGAACTGGCCGCGGCCTATGGCGGGACGCCGATGTTGCCGGTGACGATCAGCCTCGCGCGGCACGCGCGCGAGTTGTCCATTCCGCAGGCCTATTTCGAAGAATTGATCAAGGGCGTCGAGATGGATCTGACGACCACCCGGTATGCGACCTTCGAGCAACTCTCGCTCTATTGTTATCGCGTGGCATCGGTCGTGGGCTTGATCTGCCTCCACGTGTTCGGGACCACGTCGCCACGCGCGCAGGACTATGCCGTGAATCTCGGCATGGCGTTTCAACTGACCAACATTCTGCGCGACCTCGGCAACGATGCGGAGTGCGGACGTGTCTATCTGCCGCAGGAGGATTTCACGCGTTTCGGCTACCGGGAAGAAGATCTGCTGCAGCGCCGATATAAGCCGGAGTTTACCGAACTGATGATCTATGAAGTCGGACGCGCGAAGGAGTTTTATGCCAAGGCCGCGCGCGCCCTCGAATCGCTGCCGCGCGAAGAACGCCAGGCCTTGACCGTAGCTGAAATCATGCGCGGCGTGTACAGCCGGATCTTGCAACGCATCGAGCAATCCGGCTATCGCGTGCTGGGTGATCGTGTGACTCTGACCCCCAGCCACCGTCTGGCGGTGGCGGCCGGAGTCTGGCTGCGTTCCCGACTTCCCTCCTCCGCCCGATGAGCCGCTCCGTGCTCATCTTGGGCGGCGGAATCGCCGGTCTTACCGCGGCCCTCGCCCTCGCCGCCAAGGGACACTCCGTAACCGTGATCGAGCAAGGCGCCCATCTTGGAGGCCGGATGTGGCATGCGCCGCCGCCCGTTCTCCTCGAAGCGCACGGAGCCACCTGGTCATTGATCAAATCTCTCGGCCAGGACGCCGTCACTCGACCGCTCCGGCATACTCCCTTAGAATTTTTGCAATCGACCGGCGCCCGCATCCAGTTCCTCCATCTTCCCCTCCCGTCCCCGCTGAATACGCTCCTCGGGACCACCTTGTTTCAAGGTCTTTCCATGCGCGATCGCTGGCACCTGCTCTCGTTCCTCGAACGAACGTGGGAGCAGGATCCTCCCTTGCCGAACGATCTCGATTCGCGTGTGGCCGACGAATGGCTGACGAGCATCGGGCAGTCGGAGACCGCCCGCCACGGTGTCTGGAACAGCCTTGCCAGACTCTTATTAGGAGCCCCGCTGGAAGACATTTCCGCAGGCCTGTTCATGCGCACCCTGCGCCGTTGCTTTTTGACCGGGGCGCGCGCGACGAAGTTGATCGTGCCGCCTCAAGGAGTGGATTCATTTCTTCTCGTGCCACTCACGAGAGAGCTCGACCGGCTCGGCGTACGCATAAAATTGAATGCCACGGTGAGTCAGGTGCGGTTCTCCCCTAACCGCGTCACAGAAGTGGAATTCGCGGATCGTACCAGGCTCACCGCCGACTGGTATCTGTCGGCACTTCCGCCCCAACGGCTGACACCGCTTCTCCCGGAGCGGGTGGTCACCCACTACGCCTATTTCCAGCAACTCAGCCGCCTGAGCGAATCCCCGCTCGTGGTGGTTCGCCTGCATCTGGACCTGCCCGCTCGACAGACGCAGCTCATCCTCCTCGAAGGGAAAACATTCCACTGGATGATCCGTCATCCCGATGAGGAACGACACGATCAGACCTCGGTGGTCTGGGCTCTGGCCGTGGGCGAGCCGAGTCTGTTGCCACAGTCAACGGAGGAACTCGTTCGCCTCGCGATGGACGACATGGCGGCCGCATTTCCGACGGCAGAGCCGCCACGCATTCTCGACTTCGACGTCATGCGCCTCGCCTCCGCCATGTTGGCCAGTAAACCGGGCACGCATCAGTATCGACCGATCGCCACCAGCCCGTTCACCAACTTTCTCGTGACGGGAGCCTGGACGGACACGGGCTGGCCGGCTAATCTGGAGTCCGCCATTCTCAGCGGCCAACGTGGCGCCGAGGCCATCTCCGCGCAGCTGTGATAACGACTGGACTATCCGCCCCCGGGTTCCACCAGCGTTGACAAGCCTCGAGGGCGCGACTAAGATTCTTCGCTCCACGCGAGATCGTATGTCATGTCTTCACCGCACATCGCCCTGCAGGAACTCGCCGATTCGCTTCACAATTGCCAGCGCTGCCCGCTCGCGAAATTAGGCCGCCGTCAGGTCGTGTTTGGCGTCGGTAATCCGCAGGCGTCCGTCATGTTTGTGGGTGAGGCGCCGGGCTTCAACGAGGATCAGAAGGGGGAACCGTTTGTCGGCGCCGCGGGGCAATTGCTCAACGAGCTCCTGCAATCGGTGGGACTCTCCCGTGCGGATATCTACATTGCCAACGTCATCAAATGCCGCCCGCCCAATAATCGCGACCCGGAACCGCCGGAAGTCGACACCTGCAAACCGTTCCTGCTGAAACAGATTGCCCTGATTCGACCGAAGTTGGTCTGCTCACTCGGCAACTGGGCGACACAGACGCTGCTGGAACGTAAGGTGGGCATTACACGCGTACGTGGGCAGGCGTTTTACCTGAAAGACTTTGTGCTGTTTCCTTTACTCCATCCCGCTGCAGCCCTACACCAAAGCAGCATGTTGCCGCCTCTGCGAGAAGACTTTCAGAAGCTGAAGGAGTTTCTGGACCGACATAGCCAGGCTGCTCCCGCGAAGGAACAGAACAGTCCTGACACTCCGCGGACACTCGATATCGAGCGCCCGCCAGCGGCTGCACAGCAAATGGATTTGTTCGGATCTTAGCGGGGCGCCGGTTCCAGCCGCCTCGCCGAACAGGCAAGGCAGCCGGACGTCGAGGTTCGTTCAGGTTCTGGCAGGATGGCTTTCAGCAGCGGTTTCGGACGAAGTTGCGTTCTCCTCCGACTCAGGCTCTTCCTCTTCTTCCGGTGCACCAAACCAGGCCACCAGCATCTCTTCCCACCAGGCTTCATCGATTTCAGGACCCGGATCCACGCCGAGAAACGAGACATCCTCCGCCGTGATCCCCTGTCCAACCAGATGCGGCTGGAACTTCGCTCGATCGATGACCTCCTTCGTGGCATATCCACCTAAAATCCAGTCGTCTGGGTCCGCTCGCCTGGATTTGTACGCCTTCAGATTCAGTTTCAGATACAAGAACATCTGCTGCTGACGTTCGTCTCCGACGCCGCTCTGCGGCAAACTGAGTGTCTTCTCGATTTTTTTGCGCCAATGTCGATCCTCGTATCGCGACGTGATCAACTGCAGCATGATTTTTCCCAGTTCGGCATCAAGAGCCATGATGTGTTCCTTACTCTGTTCTGATGATTGCCCGCTTATCGCCCATACATTCCGGTAAACGATGCTTTTCCGATGGCGTTCTGATTGAGGTAATACCCCACCATGGCCCCGGACGCGTCCTTCTTGAGCGGCAACTGGTCTACCTTCAACGCGAAGACCGTAAAGATATACCGATGCGGCTTATCTCCCGGCGGAGGGCATGGCCCTCCGAAGCCAGGTTGTCCAAAATCGGTCATGCTTTGTACGCTGCCCTCTGGAGCGCCGGCTTTGTCCGTATTTCCCGCGCCAGCCGGCAATCCGGTGGTGCCCGGTGGAATGTTGAAGATCAGCCAATGCCACCAGCCGCTTCCAGTGGGAGCATCGGGATCGTACACCGTCACGGCAAAACTTTTCGTATCTTTCGGCGCGTGATCCCATTGCAGCGCGGGTGAAACATTCTGACCCGTGCAACCGAAGCCGTTGAACACGTGTTCACTGCCAATCGTGCTGTGATCCTTTATGGTCGGACTCGTCACGTGAAACTCTGCCGCCATGCCGATCGCAGGAATCGCTAGCAGGGCGCCAAGCATTGAGGCCATCAATCGTTGCATCACCCCTCCCCCCTTTATCGCTAGTTCCCCGCCACCATCATTTCGGCAATCTTCACCGTCGGGCTGGCGATGCGGCCGCGGAACACCAGATTCGACCCGATGGTCTCAATGGTCGAATACATCTGCTTCAGATTGCTCGCGATGGTGATCTCCTCGACCGGATAGGCTAACTCGCCGTTTTCGATCCAGAACCCGCTCGCCCCGCGGGAATAATCTCCGGTCACCATGTTGATGCCGAAGCCGATCAGATCCGTGACATATAGCCCTTGTTTCACCGAGGCCAGAATGTCTTCGGGCCTGGTCGTGCCCGGCACCATATAAAAGTTCGTCGGGCCCGCAGAAGGACTTTCGCCGATGCTGCGCGCCGCGTTTCCCGTCGAGGGCAATCCCAACTTTTTCCCGGAATACGTATCCAGCAAATAACTGGTCAACCGGCCGCGTTCAACCACGGCCTGTTTTCTTGTCGGCAATCCCTCGCCATCAAAGGGGCGCGTACCCAGGCCACCGGCCATCCGTCCATCGTCATAAATCGTCACAAAGTCCGGCGCGATCTGCTGGCCGAGTTGCCCAATGAGAAAAGAAGCGCCCTTATACAAGGCGTACCCCGACAGCGCACTGCAGAGATGACTCAGCAGGCTGCCGGCGACTTCGGGGTCGAAAATGACCGGAACCCGGCAGGTGGCCACTTTGCGCGCGCCCAATTTCCGGACAGTCCGCCTTGTAGCCTCCTGCCCGATGGCTTCCGGGCTCTCCAGTTTGGCAAAGGTTCGATTCACGCCATACCAATAATCCCGCTGCATACCGGCCGCATCCGATGCAATCGGCGAGACCGACAGAGAAAAGCTGCTGTTGGCGTACTGCCCGAGAAACCCGTGGCTGTTGGCTAAAATGATCCGGCCGGAGGAGGAGTCGCATTCGCCCCCTTCCGAGTTGGTGATGCGGGAATCTGCCGCAAACGCCGCGCGTTCAGCGCGAAGCGCCAGGGCAATCTGCTCGTCCGTCTGCAATTTCGTCGCATCGTGAATGTGCAACTCAGGGAACTCGGTGGCCAATTGCCCGCGCTCGGGAAGGCCGGACACAGGATCCTCCACCACCGCCTGCGCCAACGCGCAGGTTTCCTGGACGAACCGGTCCAGCGAATCGCGGGAAAAATCGGACGTGGAGGCGCTGGCAGACCGCTGACCGAAGAAGACCCGCAATCCCATGCGTTTCTCACGCGCTTTCGTTAATCGATCGACGGCCCCCATTCTGACCTGTACCGAGAGGGTTTCTCCGTCGGCCACCATGACATCCGCCGCCGTCGCCCCCTGTTTCGAGGCGCGGGCCAGCAGATCCTGCGCAACCGTCGTATAGTCTTGTTCGCCGATCATTCGTGTCATGATGATGCTTTCGTTCCGCCGACGGTGATTTCGTCGATGCGTATGGTGGGCAGTCCGACGCCAACCGGAACCGACTGTCCTTCCTTGCCACAGGTGCCGATCCCTTCGTCGAGCTTTAAATCGTGCCCCACCATGGAGACCTGTTTCAAAATGTCCGGGCCGCTGCCGATTAGCGTGGCGCCCTTCACGGGCCGGGTAATTTTCCCGTCCTCGATGAGGTAGGCTTCGCTGGCGGAAAATACGAATTTGCCGTTGGTAATATCCACCTGCCCGCCGCCGAACGACACGGCGTAGAGGCCCTTCTTCACCGACTTGATGATGTCTTGCGGATCGGATTCGCCGGCCAGCATGAAGGTGTTGGTCATACGCGGCAACACGACACTCTGATAACTTTCACGTCGCCCGTTGCCGGTCACTGGGATGCCCATGAGGCGGGCATTCAGTTTGTCGGTGATATAGCCGCGCAGAATGCCTTTTTCGATCAATACCGTACGGCTGGTCGGCGTGCCTTCATCATCCACATTCAACGAACCACGGCGGAACGGCAGCGTGCCGTCATCAACGATGGTGCACACATCGGACGCCACTTTCTTGCCCATGAGGTTCGAAAATGCTGAGGTTTTCTTGCGATTAAAATCCGCCTCGAGCCCATGGCCGATCGCTTCGTGCAGCAAAATCCCCGGCCAGCCGCCGCCCAGCACAACCGGCATGACGCCGGCCGGCGCATCGACGGCGTTCAGATTCAGGATGGCTTCCCGCGCCGCTTCCCGCGCAAAGTGCAGATAGCGTTGATCGTTCTGAAAATAGTCCAACCCGATCCGGCCGCCCCCGCCGAAGGTGCCGACCTGCCGGTTGCCGTTCTCTTCGGCGATGCAGGTGACCTGCAGCCTGGACAACGGTTGGATATCTCCGACCATGAGGCCGTCGGAGGTCGCGACTAACATGATTTTATACTCGGTATTGTAGGCCGCCATGACGTTTTTGATCCGGGGATCATATCGCCTGGCTTCCGCATCGATGGCATTCAGCAGCGTCACCCGGTCGCGGGTCGCCACTTCGATCGTGGCACGGTCGTGGGGATACAGATTCCGGGCCAGAGCCGGCCGATGGGTGACGGGCACCGGGGCCGTGCCTTGAACGGAATTGGCGATATAGCGGGCCGTATCGGCGGCGATGTTCAAATCCCTAGGGGTCAGTTCATCGGAATAGGCAAATCCCGTCTTTTCACCGGCCGTCGCCCGCACGCCGACACCCTGCCCGACGCTTTTGGTCGCCCGTTTGACGATCCCCTCTTCCATGGAGACCGATTCTGATTGGCAATATTCAAAATAGAGGTCGGCATAGTCGACGGTGGAGACCTTCACCCGTCCCAGCGCTTGCTCGATGTCTCGATCGGTGACTCCGAAACGCGCCAGCGCGCCGGACTCGTTGTTGGACATGGATCACTCCTCTCGTGCGGTGCGTGAGTATAACGTACTCTTTTCTGGGGGCGCAATGTAAACACTCTCGAAACACCTGCAAATACAGCGAATTTGGGAAATATTGTTTGACTTTCCCATACCCCACCGCTAGACTCGCGTTACCTGTCCAAGGATTCATGTCGTTACAAGAAAAGGTGCCCACGCCGTTCTATGAGCGATCCTCGATCCCGCGATATCGAGCCTGCACCCGATTCCGATCTGCTCTCGCAACTCGACCCCGACCTGCTGCCGAAACATCTGGCCGTCATCATGGATGGCAATGGTCGATGGGCTGAATTGCGCGGGCTCCCTCGTATTGCCGGCCACCAGGAAGGCATCAAGTCCGTCCGGGAATTGATCTCGCTGTCGCTCGACCTCGGCATCAAGGTGCTCACCATCTATGCGTTTTCCCAGGAAAACTGGAATCGACCGGCCCAGGAAATCACGGCCTTGATGGGATTGCTGGAACACTATCTTTCCACCGAACGTTCCAGCCTGGTTGAAAAGGGCGTGCGCTTCCAGACCATCGGCCGAGTCGCGTCATTGCCACCGTCAGCCCTGCGCTGGGTCCGTACCACCGAACAGGAAACGGCGCATCTGAACAAATTGATCCTGAACGTCGCCCTCAGCTACGGCGGCCGCGCAGAACTGGCCGATGCCGCGAAGGAGCTCGCGCGATCTGTGCAAGAGGGGCGGCTGTCTCTCGACCAGATCGATGAACAGGCCATGCAACAAGCCCTGTATACGCACGACCTCCCCGACCCTGATCTCTTGATCCGCACGAGCGGAGAAACCCGCATCAGCAACTTTCTGTTATGGCAACTGGCCTATACGGAACTCTACTTCACCCCGACTCTCTGGCCGGACTTCCGTCGGCGCGAAACCTTAGTCGCGTTGATTGAATACCAGCGGCGCGAACGCCGTTTCGGCCGAGTGTTCAGTAGCGTCTCCTCCTAGTCTGCCCGTGGCGAAACCGGGAGCATGCCAGTGCGAGGAGACGATGTCACCCACGGTGGACAAGGCTCGACCGCGCTCCTCCTCGGAAACCGTTCGCCGCGTGCTGGCCGCGGTTGTGTTTCTCCCGATTTTCTATATTCTGGTGCACGACCTCGGGCCGATCGCCTTCTTCGGGTTGGTGGCCCTCTCCGGGATGCTGGCAGTCGCGGAATTCTACCGGCTTCATTTGGCCCAAGCGCCTTGGCCCTGGTGGAGCTGGGCGGGAGTGGCCGCAACGGGCTTCTTGTTGAGCAGCATCCAATGGCCGACGGTCGTGACGGACCGCACCGTGTTACTCGCGACCGTCGTGATGGCGCTCTGTATCCCCTTACTCTCGGGCAAAGCCCTGCGCGATTCGCTCACGGACGGCATGGTGCTGGTGATGGGCGTCCTGTATGTCGGACTGTTGCTCGGCTACTTGCTACTTATCCGAGCAATGCCCGACGGCGCGCTGCTGATTTTCTTCGTCGTCCTGGTGACCTGGGCGGCCGATACGGGCGCCTATATCGCAGGCAAGACCATGGGACGGCACCCGCTGGCGCCGGTGGTCAGCCCCAAAAAAACCTATGAGGGGTTGGCGGGAGGAATGCTCCTGGCCTGTCTGGGAGCGGTTGCGGCGAGGGCCTGGTTCCTTCCCGGCCTTTCACTGATCGATTGCCTGGTGCTCGGCGTGATCCTCACCCTCGCCGGCCTCATCGGCGACCTGGCGGAGTCGGCCATCAAGCGCAGTACGGGATTCAAAGACTCCGGCGCGCTGATTCCCGGACACGGCGGGATGCTGGATCGCCTGGATAGCCTCTTGTTCACTGGACCGACCTTCTACTACTATGTCGTGATCGTCACGACCGTGTAACGGGTGATGGGTCGCCTGCTCTGGAGTATGCCATGAAGAACATCGTCATTCTGGGTTCGACCGGCTCAATCGGCACGAACACGCTCGATATCGTGGATCGGTTTCCGCAGGAGTTTCGCGTCATCGGCCTGACCGCCGGCTCGAACGACGAGAAACTTGAAGCGCAAATCCGCCGGTTTCGCCCGGCCTGTGTGGCCCTGGCCAACGAGGCCGCCGCGGACAAATTGCGGCAACGGTGCGCGGACCTTCAGTTAACCATTCTCTCGGGCAACGATGGGGTGGCCCAGGTGGCACAATCCCCAGAGGCCGAATTGGTGATTTCGGCCATCGTGGGAGGGGCAGGCCTGCTGCCCACGCTGGCCGCCATCCGGGCCGGCAAACAGATCGCCCTGGCCAATAAAGAACCGATGGTCATGGCCGGCGCCTTGATGCAGGCGGAAGCCCACAAACATCACGTGCGCATTTTCCCTATCGATAGTGAACACAGCGCCATCTTCCAATCCCTCGAAGGGCATCGTCGCGAGGACGTCAAACGCATTATCCTCACCGCCTCCGGGGGACCGCTCTGGGGCTTTTCCCGCGAGCAATTACAGGACGTCAGCCCCGAACGAGCCTTGCAACACCCCAACTGGAAAATGGGCTCGAAAATCACCATCGACTCGGCGACCTTGATGAACAAGGGCCTGGAGGTCATTGAGGCGCGTTGGCTCTTCGATATTCCGGAATCGCAGATCGAGGTCTTGGTGCATCGGGAGAGCATTATCCATTCTCTGGTAGAATACAAAGATCGGTCCGTGATCGCGCAATTGGGCCTTCCTGATATGCGCACCCCTATTTCCTACGCGATGCGGTATCCTGAACGGATGCCATTGGATCTGCCGTCGCTGGATTTAACCGAAATGAGCACCTTGACCTTCTTCAAGCCGGACCATGATCGTTTTCCCTGTTTACAACTGGGCTACGAGGCGTTGCGAATCGGCGGGACCATGCCGGCCACGATGAACGCCGCCAATGAAGTAGCCGTGGAAGCCTTCCTGCAGAACGGTATCCGTTTTCTCGATATTCCGGAGATTATTCGGAGTACAATGGAAGCTCACCAGCCGCGACCGATCGACGGTTTGGATGATGCTCTTGAGGCTGACCGCTGGGCTCGCGAAAAAGCCGAGTCCCTCGTGCATACCTTGACGCGGTAATACCCTGAACCCAAGGAGTGTTGTTGTGGGAACAACCTTTGCCTGGTCCCCTGACGTGGTGTCGATGTTGACTCACTGGGCCCTTCCGTTTCTGGTGGTCCTGGGCGTGCTCGTCGCCTTCCATGAAGCAGGGCATTTCCTAGCCGCGCGCTGGGTCGGGGTCAAGGTGCTGAAGTTCTCGCTCGGATTCGGGCCGAAGATCTTCGGGCGGCAAATCGGTGAAACCGAATACCTCCTCTCCATCGTGCCGCTCGGCGGGTACGTGAAGCTCTTCGGAGAGGACGAACATGAGCCACTGACGCCGGAAGATAAACGGCGGGCGTTTGTGCATCAATCGCTCTGGGGCAAGACGCTCATCGTCGCGGCCGGACCGATCTTCAACTTCATCCTCGCCTACTTGATCTATACGGCCTACATCGGGCTCGGATATACCCTGCCCGTGCCAAGCTTCAAGGACATCATTCCTGAAATCGAAGCCGTGCTGCCAGGTTCACCGGCCGATCAAGCAGGGTTGAAGCCCGGTGATCGGGTCATCCGGGTGAATGAGAAAGAAATCTCGACCAACGCGGAACTGCTGAAGTACATCGCCCAGAGCAATGGCAAGCAACTCACGTTGGACCTGACCCGCGGGCAGCAGATCAAAACAGTGCTCGTCACCCCCAATAAAACCACCATCCAGGACAACGGCAAGGCGACGACCGTTTTCCAACTCGGTATTGAAGAACGCGCGCCGGTCATCACGGCTGTGATTCCGGGATCACGCGCACAAGCCGCCGGCCTGGCTGCCGGTGACCGTGTCGTCCGCATTGATGGGCACGACATCTTCACCTGGTCGCAGATGACGGCGCTGGTGCGGGAACATCCGAATCATGCCCTGCAGTTCGACATCCAACGAGCCGGAGCCGCACAGTCGGTTTCCGTGACGCCGATGGGCGAAAAGGCCACGATCGACGGAAAACCGACCGAGGTCGGAAAAATCGGCATCTCTGCGCAGAATCAAACCATCCTGCAAACCAACGATCCGCTGAAAGCTCCGCTACTGGGCGCCCAGGCGACCTGGGGCTGGACAGAACTCACGGTGGTGGGGATTTACAAAATCATCACCGGCGATATCTCGCGCAAAAATATCGGTGGCCCGCTCACCATTGCGAAAACGGCGGGCGATGCAGCCGAACAGGGCACCTCCAGCCTCGTCTTTCTCATGGCGATGCTGAGCATCAACCTGGGGGTTCTCAACCTGCTACCCATCCCCATCCTCGACGGCGGCCATCTGTTATTTTTCTTTATTGAAGCAATTCGACGAAAACCACTTGAAGATCGGCAGCGAGAACTGGCACAACAGGTGGGGTTGGTGCTGTTGGTCGGCATTATGATTTTCGCCTTCTGGAACGACATCGAGCGATTGATTTCTCCGTAACCCCACATGCGCGTCTCCGAAACTCTTATCCCAACATTACGCGAAGACCCGGGCGAGGCTGAAACAGTCAGCCATCGCCTCATGCTGCGCGCCGGGCTGATCCGCAAGGTCGCCGCCGGCATCTATACCTATCTTCCGCTCGGGTTGCGCGTCCTCCGAAAAATCGAGCGCATCGTTCGCGAAGAAATGAATCGCGCCGGCGCGCAGGAAGTGCTCATGCCCGTCGCCTCCCCCGCCGAACTGTGGCGTGAGACCGGACGGTGGGATTTCTATGGCAAGGAACTGCTCCGGTTCAAAGACCGGCACGAACGTGATTTCTGCCTGGGCCCCACGCATGAGGAAGTCATTACCGATCTCTTCCGCCGGGAAGTCCGTTCGTATCGCCAAATGCCGCTGAACTTCTATCAGATCCAGACGAAGTTCCGTGACGAAATCCGCCCGCGTTTTGGCTTGATGCGCGGCCGCGAGTTCATCATGAAGGATGCGTACAGCTTCGATCGTGACGAAGCCGGCGCGAGGCTGAACTATCAGAAGATGTATGACGCCTATAACCGCATCTTCGCTCGCTGCGGATTGACCTTCCGTCCCGTCGAAGCAGACACCGGATTGATCGGAGGCAGTTCCTCGCACGAATTCATGGTACTGGCGGAAACCGGTGAAGAAACCATTGTCTACGCCGATGGAGGTACCTACGCCGCCAACGTCGAACGCGCCGAGGTCCTTCCACCCGACGTATCCGCATTGCCTGCATCTCGTCCGCTCACCGCCGTCTCCACTCCGAATCGACGGACGGTTGAGGAAGTCACCAGGTTCTTGAAAATTGCCCCCTCGCAGCTCGTCAAAACGCTGCTCTACACCACCGGCAAGGAAACCGTTGCCATCTTGGTTCGAGGCGATCATGACGTGAACGAAATCAAGGTCAAGCGCCTTCTGGGTGCGACTGATGTTGAGCTCGTCGCGCCCGAGTTGATTCCCAAGCTGACCGGTGCACCAGTCGGCTTTGCAGGACCAGTCGGGTTGAAACAGATCCGAATCCTTGCCGATTGGGCCGTGAAGGCGATGGCGAACTTTGTCGTCGGGGGCAACCAGGTCGATACCCATTTCGTCGATGTGAACTGGGAGCGCGATTTCACCGTCGCCCAGTTCGCGGATCTCCGCAATGCGCAAGCCGGCGATCCTTCCCCACGCAAGGACGGCGTTCTTAAGACGGCGAAGGGTATCGAAGTCGGCCATGTCTTCATGCTGGGAACGAAGTACAGTCAGGCGATGAAGGCCACCTTCCTGGATGCGCAGGGGCAGGAACAGCTGGCTGTCATGGGTTGCTATGGTATTGGCGTGAGCCGGGTGTCCGCCGCATCCGTCGAACAGAATCACGACGCCAAAGGCATCAAGTGGCCGATTCCGATCGCGCCCTTTCATGTCACCCTGCTGCCACTCAGTCAGTCTGAGCCGGTCCTCCAACTGGCCGAGTCCCTCTATCGATCGATGGAACAGGCCGGCATCGAAGTCCTGTGGGACGATCGCGACGAGCGGGCAGGCGTCAAGTTCAACGACGCCGACCTCATCGGCGCGCCCTTTCACCTGGTCATCGGAGAAAAGGGCTTGGCGCAGGGGCAAGTGGAGCTCAAGCTGCGTCACACCGGCGAGACCAAGAAAATCGCTCCAGATCAGGTGCTCTCAACAGTCACAGCACTGATCCAAGCCGCGTCCTAAACTCCTCTCCCGCCTCATTCTCGACCATCGGCGCAGCTACCGCACATCTCCGCAGACGAGTAGATCCACGCACCGGCACGGGTTTGAGAAAATGCCTTTTGCTTGCCTTGACTACGCGTTGCGATACACTGACTCACACGGAAGAAGCACCGTCCGAAACTCCTGTACGGCAACGGATTCCAGGCCGACATCGCGTTTCCGACCCTGCATGCCATTCCCCGTTCAGCCCGCGTGGAGACAAGTGAATGCAGCCCAAAGCTCCGCTGCCTAGTGGCGATGCCACTCTCAAGTCCGGGAACGCCGAACAGGTCAAGCGGATCAGCGCGCAAATTCTGGCCGCCGCCGACATCGATCAAATCCTCCTGGACTTGCGGCATGAAATCCTCGGCTGTTTTGACGCGGAAGACCTGACCCTTTTCGTGGTGGATTCTGAAAAAAAAGAAATCTTTTCCAAGATTCCCCATCTCGACACCGTTCAGGAAGTGCGCACGCCGATCACCGAGCAAAGTCTGGGCGGGTTTTGCGCCAAATACCTGCGCCCCGTCAATGTCGGAGATGCGTATAGCCTGGTCGAACTGAGCGCGATTCACCCGGCGCTCACGCACGACGCCACGTACGACAAAAGTACCGGCTTCAAAACCAAGCAAGTGCTCGCCTATCCCGTCGTCGCCGAAAACAAATATCTGATGGGGGTGATTCAACTCCTCAACAAAAAGAGCGGCGGGCGGTTTACGCGCAAAGACGAAGAGTGCGTCGCCGAGATCGCCAAAGCGCTGGGAACCGCGTTCTACACGCTTCGCAAGACGTCGAAAAAACCGCCGTCCAAATATGACTACCTGCTGAACAATGGAAAAATTTCCCAGCACGATCTCGATGTGGCGCTCGCTGAGGCCAAAAAAGGCACGACGGATATCGAATCGCTGCTCATCGAGAAATACAAGATTCCCAAAGCCGAGATCGGCAAATCGCTCGCCAACTTCCACAAGTGCCCGTATATCGAATACAACGAACGCACGATCGTCGACATCGAATTGCTCAAGAACCTCAACGTCGACTACCTGAAGAAGAATCATTGGATGCCGCTCAAACGGGATCGCGCGGCTATTGAGATTCTGACGGACGATCCCGGCGACCTCGACCGCGTTCAGGACATCAAGCGCACCTTCCCCGGGCTCAATATTCGGTTTGCCGTCAGTCTTCGCCGCGACATCTCGCTTTTCCTGGCCAGCACGACCGGAACCCCCGAGGTCAGCAACAAAATGAACGAGAATGTGTCCGACATTCTCGGCGAATTGGTCAACGAATCCCAGCTTGAAGCCCAGGAAGAAGCGTCCGCCGCGGGGCTCGACGAAAACGACAATGCCATCGTGCGTCTGGCGAACCAAATCATCGCCGACGCGTTCCGGCAAGGCACGTCCGACATTCACATCGAGCCCTACGGTGAAAAACGCGACACCCTCGTCCGGTTCCGGGTCGACGGCGACTGCTTCGAGTACATGAAAATTCCGCCGAGTTATCGCCGCGCCATCGTGTCGCGCCTGAAGATCATGGCCAGCCTCGATATCGCAGAGCGACGCAAACCGCAGGACGGAAAGATCAAATTCAAAATCGGCGAGAACAAGGAAATCGAGCTGCGCGTCGCCACCATCCCGACGGCCGGCTATAACGAAGACGTCGTCATGCGTATCCTGGCCGCCAGTGAACCGCTGCCGGTCGACAAGATGGGGTTTTCGGACCGTAATCTGCGGGAAATCAAAAGCATCGCAGAAAAGCCGTACGGCATCATTCTCTGCGTAGGCCCCACCGGCTCGGGAAAAACGACCACCCTGCACTCGGTGCTCGGCTACATCAACACCCCGGACATCAAGATCTGGACGGCAGAAGACCCGGTCGAAATCACGCAGTACGGCCTTCGCCAGGTTCAGGTGCACGCCAAGATCGGATTCACCTTCGCGGCGGCCATGCGCGCCTTCCTCCGCGCCGATCCCGATGTCATCATGGTCGGAGAAATGCGGGACAAAGAAACGGCGGACACTGGCATCGAGGCCTCTTTGACCGGCCACTTGGTGCTCAGCACGCTGCACACCAATAGCGCGGTGGAGACCATCACGCGACTGCTCGACATGGGCTGCGATTCATTCAGTTTCGCCGACGCCATGTTGGGAGTGCTGGCCCAACGGTTGGCCCGGCGCATCTGCAAGGACTGCAAGGAGGCCTATCAGCCGTCGAAGGAGGAATACGAAGAATTGCGTCAGGGGTATGGCCCTGAATATTGGGACGCCCTCAAGGTGCCGTTCGACGCCAACTTCCGTCTGTATCGAGGTAAAGGCTGCGACACCTGTAACCGCACCGGTCTCAAAGGCCGCGTGGCGTTGCACGAGTTGCTCCTGGGCACCGACAAAATGAAGAAGTTGATTCAGAACAAAGCAAAGACCGATGAGATGTTGAAGGCCGGGATGGAAGACGGCATGACGACCCTCGTCCAGGACGGCATCCAGAAAGTCCTGCAGGGACACACGACGTATAAGGAAGTGAAGGCCGTCGCCATCAAGTAGGCGACCGCCGGCACAGCTCTGAACCGGCTACCGCATGGAAGGCAGCGAGGCGAGCCGGTTCAACTCCATCTCCAGCCGCGCAATCTCTCCGGGTCGTTCCATCTTCCTCGCGCACGCCACGGCTTGATTCAACGCCGACCGTGCCTGCGCAAACGCGCCTTGCGCCAGATAACTTCGATACGCCCGTTCCGAATAGGTCAGCCCTCGATCGGGATACCCCCGGCGCTCCGCAATCCGGCCCAGCCGCTGTAAATCCGCGGCAATCTCCATCCGCTGTTCCGCCGTTTTGTCCAACTCCAGGGCTCGCTCATATTCCCGTTCAGCCGCCTCATAGTCACGTCGTGCTTCGGCCAGCATGCCGAGGTTGACATGGTTGCTGGCTTCGGATTCCAAGTTCCCCAGAGCTTGATTCAACGCCAGGGCCTGACGGAACAACTGCGCGGCCTGCTCTCCCTCGCCCCGAGCCTGCCGTACCAGCCCAAGGTTGTTCCGCAGCGTCGCTTCAGCTGAGCGATCGCCTCTCTGCTGAGCCAGGTCCAACGCCTCCTCATATCGCCGTTCAGCCTCCTGCAGGCTCCCCGCGTGATGCTCAGCAGTCGCCAGGGCCGTCAGACTCTCAAGCATAAGATCCGGCGCCCCCAGTTGTCGGGCCAGCAGAACGGCTCGTTCATGCGAACTGACCGCCTGGGGCGCATCTCCGCGCCTGAGGGCGACACGTCCGACATCATTGAGCGCGGCGATAAGCCCCTTCGTATCATCGAGGCTTTCCGCCATCCGACGCGCCGCGTCATATGCTTCGGCAGCGCGCGCCACATCGCCTCGCGTCAGCGAACGGTCGCCCTGACGTCGCAACGATTCACCCTGCTCGGCCAAGGGTTTCGGTGGCGGCGGCGGAGGGGAGGCTGGTGGCGGAGGGCTCGCGCATGCCGACAGCAAACACAAGGCCATGGCGCAGCAGGCCGCTCCTGAACCTGGAGTGGTCGCGCTCATCGACGCAGCTGATCTCCTCTCAAACTCTGGGTGCCTTCCCGGGAGGCCGGCGGTGGCTCCTTCGGCGCCGGCCCGGCATTCTGCACGAACCGGTTGAAGGGAAACGTCTGCTTGGCTCCGCGCACCAGAATCGACACATCGGCCAGCGTGGTCTCGGCGGTGTGAATGACAGGCCCCAGTTCTTGACTCACTTCGCTCACCGCATCGGAGAGTCGCTTAACGCTGGTGAGCGTGGATTGCGCGCTGTCGAGAATGGCCGGCAACCGGCCGGTGGTTTGCTGCACATCGGCCGTCACGCGATCGACCATGCTTAGCGTACGCGTGATGGAGCCGGTCATGGCGGGCAGCGCCGTGGCCGTCTGCTCCACCGACGCTATCGTCCGCTGCACCGAGGCGACGACCGCGGGAAGCTCCTGTGTCGCCAGCGCAACCTGCTCGAGCGCTTTCCCGCCAGCCTTCAGGCCGCCCTGCATATCCTGCGTGATAGTTTCCACGCGCAGCAGCGTTTGCTTCACGGCCATCAGCACCGGCTCGACCTCATTGAGCAGATCGCCGATGTCCCTCGGTTCAACGGCACGGATGGTGGCGCCTTCCGTCAACACCGGACTGCTGGCCGTGCCCATGCCGATATCGACCTGTGTCTGGCCGACCACCACCCCGCTTTTGGTGATGTGCAGTTCGGAATTATCTTTCACCATATCCTGGTACCGTGACAACAACTGAAGGGTCAGATCGACCGTCCCGCGATCGTTGAGGTCTACCTGCTTGACCCGCCCAATGCGAATCCCCGACACTACGACGGGCGCCCCCGGCTCGAGGCCGTAAGATTTGCTCAGGCTGGACTTAATCTGATATTTGGATTCGAACAGATGTTCCGACCTCGACATCCAAAAGCCCGCGACGGCCAGAATCAGCGCGGGAATCAGCACGAACGTGCCCACGATCTGCGCCAGCCGCCCGTTGGACAGACGATGAGAATAGTGCATGATCGATCACCTCTCCATCAGACAATCACGACAAGCGCCCGCCGGCTACTCCACATACCGCCTCAGTGCCGGGGAGACCATGTCGCGCACCGCATCACGGGTTCCGTCCGCATCCACATGTCCTTCGCGAAGGACCACCACTCGATCGGCAGCTTTGACCAACGGCGACCAGGCGCGCAACGCGGCGAGGATCGTCAGCGGACGCCGGGCCCGCCGCTCATCGAGATACGTCTTGAGTCCCAGCACCATATCGGCGTCCAGGCCGGCGACGGGATCATCGAGGAGGAGGACGTCAGGCTCTAAGATCAGCGCCCGTGCAATGGCTCCGCGCCGGGCCTCCCCCTGGTTGAGCTCAGCAGGAAACCGGTCGCGGAGCGAGGCCAGGCCTAATTGCTCCATGTGTCCCATCACCGCTTGCTCGCGCTGGCGATCCGGCATGGCTCCGCGATGATAGCGGAGCGGCAACAGCACATTGTTAAACAGCGTCATATTGCTCAACAACCCCGGTTGTTGGAGCACCACGCCGACCTTCAGCCGTACGGACCTCGGATCATCGTCCGGCACTTCCTTCCAATCCTGCCCCAACACGAAGACCCGGCCCGCTTCCGGGACGACGAGGCCGGCGGCGAGCTCCACCAGCAAACTCTTCCCGGCGCGACTCGGACCGATACAGACGACACAGGCTCCCGGCGTAATCCTGAGATCCATCTCCAAATGTCGATCCCCGCCCAGCATCGGCGCCCGGACCTTCTCGAAGATGATGGCCGCTTCGCTCATAAATACAACGGCACCGTCACGACGACATCGATCAACAGGCAGAGCACGAAGGAATTGATCATCGCGCGGGTCGTTTGTTGCGGCACCTCCGTATAGGACGATCGAACGGCCAGGCCATGATAACAACAGACCGCTGCGACTGCCGAACCGAACCCCAGGCCTTTGATCGCCGTCATGAAGACATCCGTCGTGGACAGGGCCCTGATCACACTCTCCGCGAACGCATCGAGCGGAATGGTCAATTGCGCATCGGCCACGAGGTAGCCGCCGAATACCGCCACCACATCGAAATAGAGCGTCAGGCATACCATCGATAACACCATGCCGACCATGCGCGGCATAATGACAAACCGGCTGATGGGAATGCCCATGAGCCGCAGCGCGACGACTTCGCGCGTCACCGACATGTTGCCGAGCTCAGTCGCAATAGCCGACCCGGAACGCCCGACGACAATAAACGCCGTGACCAGGGGGCCGAGCTCGCGAATCACCGTAACCACGATAATACTTCCCACCAGTCCTCCGGCCCCGAGCCGGGGAAGCTGCGTACCGGCCTGGGTCACAATGATGATGCCCAGCAACAGGGCGATGACCGTGGTGACCGGCAGCGCATCGACGCCCGTGAACAGAATTTGTCTGACCAACACCCGAAAGGTTTCCCCGCGCCCCTGCCGCGGAGGAATGATGAGATCGAGCACGGCTTGCGCACACAGCGTGGCCAGCGCCGCCAGATAGGCATATCCCGCGATGGTCTTGCGTCCGACCCACTCGATCATCCGTTCTGATCGCTTCCCTTCCAGAGAGCATGTCGGGCGCTTGAAGCCGCGAACGACGGCGAAAGTGTAGGGGACCATTGATCGTAAAGCAACGGGTCTGGGCGGGGGTCGGCGGTGGCCGGATCGTAGAGCACGGCAGACTCGACGGGCGGGTCACTCACGAACGACCGGCAACGAACGGCTTGGATCGCGGCTTAGGCCACGGGTCTGTGCTTGATCACGAATTGTTGGATGCGCTGCAGTTGCGGCGGCCGCATCACCAGGAACTCGACCCCGAACTCCCCGCCCCGCGCCCACCGGACAACGGCCTCCTCCACGCGAACAGGCCATTGATGTCCATCGGACAAAAACAGGGAGACTTTTATGCAGAGGCCCGGCGGCATCACCTGCTCGGATTTTGCCATACATCCGGTAGAAGAGAGGTCCAGCACCTCGGCCTCCCCCTCGATCTCATCTTCGCCGACGAATTCAAGACGACAATCCGCCGCAACACGGCGGGACTTACGTAAGGTTCTGGTATCTTCCACCGGCTCTCCTCTTCGTCACCTGTCCCACGTCCGCCTCGATGACAACCATCCCCACCTCCTACTGGACCACCGCGGCAGAGGCGAGAAATTGGCGTAATCGATCCTGTTCGGCCGTACCCATCGAGACGAACTCCACCCCGAAAGATAGATCCTTGCCCCACCGCACCAGCGCCAGATCAACCGTCGTGGGAGAGGTCTCTCCCGGGATAAGAATAATCAGGGACATGGCATCCCCCACCTTCACCCCGGCGTCACTGCCGATCTTGCATCCGCCTGGCGACAGATTGAGAACCATCCCCTCCCCCTCCGTATCGCCATTAAAACTGAGGGTGGGAGCGAAAGGGGCAAATGACAGCAGACAGGTCCGGGATACCGTACAGCGACGGTGCTGCCGGAGCTCAACTCGAACGGGAGAAGCCTGATTGTCTTGATCCATGGCGGAGGATGAGGCGGTCGTGTTCTGAAATCAGCCAACGCCAGTATACCGCAGGGAGCGGGAGACGCCGAATACTTCTGATGATTTCGCGGGCCATGGCGCGTGAGGAGCGAGGGGGCAGAACAGCGTTCCGGGAAGAGCAGCCTACCGCCGATAAATCGGCGGTTCACCGGGAGGACGGCTTTTGAAGCGGCGATGCTGCCAGAAGTATTGTTCGGGCACGCGGCGGACCGCGCCTTCGATCAACTGGTTGATGCGAGTGGCATCGGCCATCATTTCACCCGACGGAAAATGCTCGAGGGCTTCCCCCACCTCGATGTCATAGCCGGAGCCATCGGCCCGGCGATAGTAAAAGCAGGGAACGACCGCGGCACCGCTGACTTTGGCCAGGCGAGACGTCGCGGTGAGCGACGACGCCGGCACGCCGAAAAATGGAGCGAACACGCTGCGCTTCGAGCCGGCATCGATGTCAGGCGCGTACCAGACCACCTGGTTCCTGGCCAATGCGCGGAGGATGCCCCGCATATCCCGATGTTGAATCAGTTCCGAATAGTACCGGCTCCGGCACCGGTTCGCGACCCTATCGGCCACGACATCATTCTGTGGTCGATAGACGATGGCGACCGGCTGCTCCAGCGCCATGAACCGGCCGGCCAGTTCCGCCGCATGCAAATGCGCTCCGCAGAGCAGCACGCCGCGCCCCAGACGGAGCGCGTCGCGGATATGCGCTAAGCCCTTGATCGTGCACTCGCAATGTTCCCGGGGATCCTTCGCCCACCAGGCCATCGCGATCTCCAGCACGCCCATCCCCATCGATTCGAACGAGTGCAGCGCAACCTTATTGCGCTCCTCGATCGACTGCTCGGGGAAACAGAGAGCCAGATTGATCCGGACGATGTCGCGGCGCTTTGTGAGAAGGCCGTGGAGAATGCGCCCGCACTGACGCCCAAATGCGAGCTGGGCACGATAGGGAAGCCACGAGAGCAATCGAAACAGCGCGATGCCGACCCAGGTGGGCCAATACATCGGATGATAGGCACTGCGTGGACGGCGCCGCGTATGTTTTGCCTGTGAGTTGGACATGGCTAAACGGGTCAGCCATTGTAGGGAAACGGAACGAGGAGCGCAATCTCGAAGGACAGGGACGCCGCGCGAGCGTACACCCCGTCTGTGTGGAAGTGGGCGCGGATTGGAAGGAGCCCTTCTCTCGAAAGCGGTCTACCCGTCGGGCACAAACGCGAACCGCCCCGGCTCGTTAGGCCGCCGGCTTTGTGGCCATGGTGATGAACTTTCGCAAGCGCATTTCAGCGACCGGTGACAGGTCGACAAATTCTAAACCATAGACCTGCTCCCGCTCCCACCGCACCGTGGCTTTCTCCACGGTCATCGGCGAGACCTGATTGGGCAGGGACAGACTCACCGATACTCGATCACCGCGCTGGATTCCCGCTTCGCTCATCACCTTCGCCCCTCGCATCGACACATCGAAGACGACACCGATCCCCTCGCCTCCGCGACCGAGCCATTTGGCCAGACCCAATCGAGATAACGAACAGGCGAACGGCGCCGGCACACGCAACCGCGGGTGCTGACGTAAGTCGACGGCAAACTGTTCCTGCCCCGTAGTCCCACTCATACGTACCCTCCCGTATGCCTTAGGGCCACTGTATCGCAGTCGCCGCACTTCGAAAATAAAATATCGAAATCACACGATTGCAAGAGCAAGGACTGGAGTGACCGATGGGAAGGGTCGACCGGGCGGGTCAGATCGCTGCCCGGTCGTCAATCGATGCAGGGATTACCGCCGATGCTTGCCTCGTTGTTGCATCATGTCGGCGCAGGCGGGGGACAACTCCTGCGTATGCTCTCTCAAGCAATGCATGATCCGCCCCTCTCCGGCTTTTACCCCCGCACACAATTTCTTCACATCGTCGGCGCAGGCCTTCCTTCCTGGACGACCTCCACGGCCTTGCCCTTCCGGTCCCTTCCCGGTGCTGCCGGGTGCATCGGAAGAAGCTGCCGGCTGTTCCTGACCCGATGCAGGAGATGGATCGGATGCGGCTTTCGCCGGGTCAGACAGCCCCGACAGACCGATCACGACACAGATCCAGAGCACCATCCATATCGCCTTTCGTAGATACCTTCGGGCAGTCGGCATAGTCTCCTCCTCCTTCGTTGTTGATGCCACGATCCGTATCCGGATTATGGCGCAGAAATGGAATGTTCTCAGCCCCGCTCGATTCAACGCGGTCAGCGGCGGACGGTTGACAAAAGGCCAGCAACCGGTCGGCTCTGCACAACCTCGTTCACACGCGAGACACGAGCGCATAGCCCCTTGCGAAATGTCTTCCGCTTGACTATTGTAGCGACATGCAACACGTTTCCCCGCCCCCGGTTCCGGCGCACATCGTCCACCGCGTGCATCATAAGTTCTGGACCTATCTTCTCTTCTGGTCGATCGTCGCAGGCTCGGTGATCTGCGTCCCGGGTTATGGACTCCTCTATGGATATTCCTGGCTGGATTGGACGATGTTTGCCGTCCTATATGTCCTGACCGGCCTGGGCATCACCGTCGGATACCACCGGCTCTTGACGCATCGCAGTTTCGAATGTCCCGATTGGGTGAAAGGTTGCCTGCTGATCGCCGGTGGCTGGGCCCTGCAGAACTCCGGCGCGAAATGGACGGCGGATCATTTGCGCCATCATGCGCATTGTGATGATCCTGCTGATCCGTACAATGCCAAGCGGGGATTTTGGTATAGCCATTGCGGCTGGCTCCTCAATCCCGTCCCCTGTAATGATGAACGATTCGGCTCCCGCGTGATGCAAGACCCCGTGGCCATGTGGCAACACCGCAACTATGCAGCCATCGTCGTGGTCGGCCTTGCCCTCCCCTTTGTCATTGGTTTCCTCCATAACGGATGGCAGGGTGGAATCGGAGGGTTCATGCTGGCCGGCGTCGGCCGCACGTTTGCGGTCCTGAATTCGACCTTCTGTATCAATTCGGTCTGCCACATCTGGGGCGAGCAGCCCTACGGCACGTCCGATTCGAGCCGCAATTCCTGGTTCGTCTCCCTGCTGACCTTCGGCGAGGGGTATCACAATTACCACCATACCTACCCGAGCGATTACCGTAATGGACCTCTTTGGTACAATTTCGATCCATCGAAGTGGCTGATCTATACCTTGTCGAAGTTAGGGCTGGCCTCCTCGCTCCGGACCGCCTCATCCGGTAATTGAACGGTCCATGGCGACGTGTCACACCTCTATGCCGCCTCAAAACTATTTTTTCGGCAGACCTTAAACTGGTAGTAATCGCCTCACCCATCTGTTACGATGCAGAGTGATCTTATGACGGGCCGCATAAGCATCACGGTTTTTTGATGGCCCATCACCGATATTGTTTGTTACCGAGAAGTTGATCGGAAGTCAGACCCAAGTCGCCCCTACCACCGCGCCTTCGGCCCGCTCATTCCCCTCATATGCCTGTTCTCGTGTCGCCGACAATGTCACATTTCAAAAGGAGACCCCTATGGGTAACAAATTGTATGTCGGCGGACTGCCGTATGCTGCCACTGAATCGCAACTGAGCAACTTGTTTTCCGCTCATGGCACCGTTGAATCGGCGCGCGTGATCACGGACAAGTTCACCGGACAATCACGCGGCTTCGGCTTCGTGGAAATGTCCACGGCGGAAGAAGCCAAGGCAGCCATCACAGCATTGAACGGCTCGGACATGGACGGCCGGCAACTCACCGTCAATGAAGCCAAGCCCCAAGAAGCTCGCTCCGGTGGCGGCGGGGGTGGACGGTTCGGCGGCGGCGACAACCGCGGCGGACGCAACCGCTTCTAATTCATGACGAGATCCGTCTCGTCTCCGAAGGGGCGCTTCATCCGAAGCGCCCCTTTTCTTTTTCCCCGACCCGTCACTGTTCCTGAGGCCGGCTGCGCAAAGATTTGAGCTGACCTCGTTTCGATTTATCCTCCAACCGTCTTTTCTTGGACCCTTTGGTCGGCGTGGTGGGGCGACGCGGTATCCGCGGAGTTGCCGCCTGTCGAATCAAGTCCGCAAGCCGTTCCAAGGCCAGTGCACGGTTCCGCTCTTGGCTCCGCGAGTCCTGCGCCTTGATGATGATCACCCCTTCACGCGAGATACGATGATCACGCACCTCTAAGAGACGGTGTTTGTAAAAGGGGGGAAGGGAGGACGCACGGATATCGAACCGGAGGTGAATCGCGGACGAGACCTTGTTGACGTGTTGCCCGCCGGCGCCTTGCGCCCGCATCGCCGTCAATTCAATCTCCTCATCCGGAATCGAGACATGTGTTGAAATGGTCACCATCGCGTTCTGTCCACCTGGAGGATGGTCCGAACCTACCTGGACGCCGGCCCGGAGTCAATCGAACGCAGGCCTGGAGAGGAAACCGCCTCCCCCTCGTGCATCTGCCTGTCTGAACAGGTTAAACTAGTAAGGTATTTCCCTCCCATCACCTGACATGATTGCGTTCTCGACAACAACCGTGCAGCCCCCAGCATTCAATACCAACGGCCGGTGGACGGAACGCCTATTGCCGACCCTTCTCGTGCTGTGTTTTTTCATCGCCACCGCCTTGGGGTTGTATGCGCTGTCTTTCCTGCGCGCCATGCTGGTCGAGGAACGAGGAAACGAACTTGCCATGAACGCCGCGGCCGTCGCAGACACTGTCGATCGCGTCTTATTCGAGCGCTATGGCGATATCCAGTTGTTTGCCAACGACGGGGTGATCCGGGAAGGCACATCGGAAGAAAGAACCGCCCGGCTCCAGCATTACCACCGGCTCTACTGGTATTACAGCTGGCTGGGCATCACCGATGCCGACGGAACGGTGATCGCGGCTACCGACACCCACCCCACGCCAACCGCCGCACCGATCAATCGTGCGGCCTTCGAGGCCGTTCGGCAGTCAGGAAACATCCACTTGGAACCGGTGTCCCCTTCGGCCGGGGAAAAATCGGTCGGATACATGGCACCGATCTACGGGGCGCGAGGAGCGTTTCGTGGGGTGGTAGCCAGCCGGGTTCCGATCGAAAATCTTCGCTCGATCTTCGAACAGGAAGGCAGACTGCGGTACGGCCAAGCCCCCTATGACTGGTTGCTGCTCACCCGGGACGGAGCCATCATCAGCGAAAAACAGGTCCCAGCGGACAGTGCGAAGGGACCAGCGGTCCTGGAGATTCCCTCGAGATCCCGAGCGGCCTCGGACCGGAACCAGTCGGGATTTCTCGAAGAGGTCCACCACCGCCGCGGGCACTCGGTTGTCACCGGGTATGCCTCGACCAGAGGCTATCGGGAATTTCCAGGCTTTGACTGGATTGTGTTGTTCCGTCAAGGCCATGACCAAATCTATGCGCCTGTCGATCGCCTGCTCTGGACGGTCGGCGGCATCGGCCTCCTCGTCATCCTGCCCTTGACGGGATTCGGCATCCTGGTTTCGTGGAAATTGGGGCGTGAACGATCCGAACTCATTAAAACGCGGCAGGACCTTGAGAAATCCGTGGCCGAGCTGGGACGCTCCAATGCCGATCTCCAGCAATTCGCCTATGTGGCCTCGCACGATCTCCAGGAGCCGCTACGCATGGTGAGCAGTTACACCCAACTCCTCGCCAAGCGTTATCGAGGGAAACTGGACGCCGATGCGGATGAATTCATCGCCTATGCCGTCGATGGCGCCACTCGCATGCAACGGCTGATTCAGGACCTGCTCGCCTATTCCCGGGTCAGCACGGGAAGCCAGCCGTTTGAGCCCACGCCCATGGGAGCCGTGCTCTCCTATGCGATGGACAATCTTCTGAGCGCCATCAAGGAAAACCAGGCCGTCATCACCCACGACCGGTTGCCGACGGTCAGGGGCGATGCCAAACAGTTGGCGCAGGTCTTTCAGAATCTTCTGAGCAATGCCCTCAAGTTTCACGGCGACCAGCCGCCACGCATCCACGTATCGGCTCAACGGAAAGAGGAGGAATGGCTTTTTTCGGTTCGCGATGAGGGGATCGGTATTGACCCGCAATTTGCCGGACGGATTTTTGTCATTTTCCAACGGCTCCATACGAGGGCGGAATACCCCGGAACCGGCATTGGCCTGGCGATCTGCAAGAAGATTGTCGAACGTCACGGGGGTCGCATGTGGGTGGAGTCTGAAACGGGGAAAGGGGCGACCTTCTGGTTCAGCATTCTCGACCCGTCGCCGAAGACCTCCAACACTCGTTCGGAAGGTGAGACAACAAGAGTCGAATGATTCACGTTCACAAGCCAAAGGAGCCATCACGATGGTCGTCCCCGAACTGGTGAAGCCGATTGAAATTCTCCTGGTGGAAGACAATCCCGGAGACGTTCGTTTGACCATCGAGGCCTTGAAGGAGGCCAAGGTGATCAATCATCTGACGGTCGTGAAGGACGGAGTCGAGGCCTTGACCTTCCTCCGGCGGCAGGGCTCCTATACCGCGGCGCCGCGTCCGCACCTCATCGTCCTGGATCTGAACCTGCCCAGAAAAGACGGCCGCGAAGTGCTCGCCGATATCAAGGCCGACGACAATTTGAAGCGCATCCCGGTGGTGGTGCTCACGACCTCGCAAGACGAACAGGATGTGCTGAAAAGTTATAATCTCCATGCCAACTGCTACATCACGAAGCCGGTCGACCTGGACCAGTTCGTGCGGGTGGTGCGTTCGATCGAAGACTTCTGGCTGGGGATCGTGGTGTTGCCGATCTCCCATCAGCATGGAGCCGCATGACGAGCCGGCCGATCCATGTCCTGTTGATTGAAGATAACCCGGGAGACATTCGCCTGGTGCGTGAGCTCTTCGCGCAAACCAGTGGCGGACAGTTCACCCTTACGCACGTGGGCCGTCTCGATGCGGGGATCCGATCTCTGAGCGAATCCCTGATCGATGTGATTCTGCTAGATCTCTCCTTGCCCGACAGCCAGGGCATTGAAACCCTGATCAGGATGCATGCCGCAGCGCATGGGATTCCAATTGTGTTGATGACCGGCCTGGAAGATGAAGAATTAGGGCTTCACCTCATTCAGGCGGGAGCACAAGATTACCTGATCAAGGGACAGACATCGGCCCCACTTCTCGCGCGCGCGTTGCGGTATGCCGTCGGCCGCAAGCGCCTTGAAGAAGAACTGCGCGAACAGACGCGGTTCCTCCAATCGGTCCTGAACAGCATGGCCGACGGAGTGGTAATGGCCGATCACACCGGCACCTTTCGAGTCTGGAATCCCGCTGCCGAACACATCCTGGGAAGTGGCCCGGCCACACGGACCGTCGGCCAATGGTCCAATGACTTCACCATCTTTCTTCCTGACAAGGTGACACCCTGCCCGGCTCAGGACATTCCGCTTGCCCGGGCCATTCGTGGAGAATCCGTCACCGGTGCGACACTGTTCCTCAAGCGTCGGAATCAGCGCGACGACCAATGGCTCGATGTGTCCGCCCGGCCTTTACGGGACGAGATGGGACTGATCAAAGGCGGAGTGGTGGTCTTTCGCGATATCTCCGAAACCAGACGCACCGATGAAGCGCTCCGGGACAGCGAGAACCGCTTTCGGGCAATCATGGATCACAGTCCTGCCCTGATCTTCATCAAAGATCTGGAGGGCCGATACCTCCAAGCCAACCGGCAATTTGAAACGGTTTCCCATGTGGCGCAGAAAGATCTGGTCGGCAAAACGGACGAGGACATCTTTGCGCCAGTCCAGGCTGAGGCATTTCGCGCGAATGACCGGAAGGTGCTGGACGCCGACGCGCCGATGCGTTTCGAAGAAACGGCGTTGCACGACGATGGCCTCCACACCAGTATTGTGGTCAAGTTTCCTTTGCGGAACGCTGAAGGCCGCTGCTACGCGCTCTGCGGCATCGCCACCGACATCACCGATAAACAACGGGCGGAAGAAGTCCGCCAACAACTCGCCAAAGACCGTCTCCTCCTGCTGGAATCCACGGGGGAGGGCATTTATGGCCTGGATCGACAGGGCCGTTGCACGTTTATCAATTCGGCCGCATCGCGCATGCTAGGGTACTCTCCCGATGAACTGCTGTGCCAGGACATGCATGAACGTATTCATCACTCTCTGCGCGACGGCGCCACCTATCCCCGGAGGCGCTGCCATATCCACGAAACACTGGCGGATGGAACAGGCCGCAAGATCGATGATGAAGTGTACTGGCGCAAGGACGGGACATCATTCCCGGTGGAGTACTCCTCCTTCCCGGTGATCGAACAGGGGCAGGTCACCGGCGCCGTGGTAGTCTTTCTTGACATTACCGATCGCAAACTGGCTGAGCAGCAACTGACCGCCTCGCATGATCAGCTGAGAAATCTGAGCGCCCGCCTGGAATCCGTGCGGGAGGAGGAACGGATTCTGATCGCCCGCGAGATCCATGACGAACTCGGCCAGTCGTTAACCGGCGTGAAGCTTGAACTCTCCCTGTTGCGCGATCAGCTCCCCGACGTGACGCCGACTGTGCACACGCGCCTCGAATCTATTTCCGAACTCATCGACGCCACGATCCAGTCCGTGCGCAGAATCGCCACGGAACTGCGCCCCATTGTCCTCGATCAACTCGGCCTGATCCCGGCCATTGAATGGCAGACGCACGAATTTCAGTCACGCACCGGCATACAATGCCGGCTCGACGTCTACTTGCGGTCTGCGTCCCTGTCGCAGACCGCATCGACCGCCATGTTCAGAATTTTTCAGGAAATCCTGACCAATGTGGTGCGCCATGCGAAAGCCTCCCTCGTCGAAATCACCCTTCAGGAGCAGGCAGGCGGGCTGGTCCTTGAAGTGCGCGACAACGGGCGAGGCATCACGGACACCGAGCTGGCCGATCCCCAATCCCTGGGCTTGGTGGGTATGCGCGAACGCGCCCTGCTGCTCGGCGGCAACATCACATTCTCTGGACATAGCGAATCGGGCACCACGGTACGAGTGAGGATTCCGCTTGAACAACCATCCTACGAGTGAGTCCGAAGCAGGCTTGGGCCATACTGACCGGTCCCCCTTTGGACCAGACGCAACAGATGGAGCACATCGTGACAAAAATTCTTGTCGTGGATGATCACGCGGTGGTTCGACAAGGCGTCAAACAAATCCTCAACGAGCAGTTTCAAGGCGCCGTCATCGGCGAAGCTCGCAACGCGGAGGAGATGATCGACCGGATCAGGAAATTCACTTGGGACATCGTGGTGCTCGACGTCGGCATGCCGGGGAAAAGCGGCCTCGATGCGCTCAAGGACCTCAAGCAAGTCTGTCCGAAACTTCCCGTGCTGGTGCTCAGCGCCTACCCCGAAGATCAATTGGCCCGACGCATGCTCAAAGCGGGAGCCTCCGGGTATCTGACCAAAGACAGTGCTCCGAACGAATTAGTCCAAGCGCTCAAAAAGATCCTGGGAGGCGGAAAATTTGTGAGCGCCTCCATGGCGGAATTACTCGTCGCCAACCTGAATGAGGAAGCGGGCAGACCGTTGCACGAGATGCTCTCCGACCGCGAGTACCAAGTCATGTGTTTGATTGCGGTCGGTAAAAGCCTCAAGGAGATCGCGGATGACCTGTGCGTGGGGATCAGCACCGTCAATACCTACCGCGCGCGGATCCTCGAAAAAATGCAGTTCAAGAACAATACCGAATTGACGCATTACGCCCTCGAGAATCGTCTGGTCAACCGTCTTGTGTCCTGACCGCCCTCAGACTCTATTCATGCCCCTCTGTCGGAATTCGTAGCATAAACGGCGACAGCGCCTCCTGCCAGAACGGCGACACGCATTTTGCGCAAAGGGCGATGGTGTACAGGCTCTCCAAGAGGTACACCTAGCACTGTCGCGTCTCGTTAAGTCCGCTGAGTCGCCCCGGAGACCGGAGCGGCAGAGGGGATTGAATTCGCACCCTTGAGAAGGCGCCGTGCAGTGCACCCCAAAAGGGAACGATCACATGACCACGCTCGACGACATAGAGGAATTGATTACTCGAGAACTGACACGACGCGGAGCCTGCACGCTGGAAGCCCTGGCCCAGCAACTTCACACCTGTACCTGGAATCAGGTCTTCATGGCGGTGGACATCCTGTCACGCCAGGGGACGCTCGTTCTGCGCCCCCTGGCTCGCTTCCAGTACATGGTGTCCCTCCCACGCTCGGGAGCGAATGCTGTGCACCATGTCGTCCCCATCACAAACACGTCCGTGGGGATCGCTGCAATGGACCAGGTGATGAATAAGGAGGCCCACCGATGACTCCCATGATGCACCCTATCAAGCAAGCGGGAAGATCACGAGTCATGATTGTCGATTCTGCGATGCAGTTCGGGCTCAAATTGGCCGATTGCCTGGCCACCAGAGGGTACCATGCCGTACTGGTGCGAGACCTGGAGTCCACACTCCCGCAACTCGGCGAAATTCAGCCGGAAGCCATTCTTCTCAGTCACGATTCCGGTGGGTCCCTCCGCGACGCTCCGGCGATGGATGCACTCCGTACCGTCAACGCGCTGTGTCCGCACGCGCCTGTTCTTGCCCTCACACCGTCGCTGCGCTCTCCCCTAAGCAGCGTCTCTCAGTCCATCGACGCACTTCCTACGGAACCTGCCGGCCTCCCGCGGGAACATCCGGTGGAAGAGGTGCTCCTGACGACGCTCGGCATACCCTGCATCCGGCTTCAGTAACGTACCTTCATAGACACACCTCAGACGCCGCTGATCGGCAAGGAGTAGTCATCATGCCAGAACGGAATGCACCGTCACCTGCCGCCGATGAACCCATACGCAACATCTCTCGAGGCGCCACCAGCAGAGCGATACCCAAACGGAAAGACCGGCTCCAGCCGTCCCCGCAGGCCGAAAGCTCAGATACCACCGACGAGATCAGAACACGAATCGAACGGCTGGCCTACACGCTCTATCAGCAGCGAGGGCATCAGGACGGCTACGACTGGGAAGATTGGCTGGAGGCGGAACGACGAGTTCAGGCAGCGGCCGGCCCGCAAGACGGAGCAGGCTCCGGTCAGTTGGGGACCCGTTCGTTTCATCGCGCCTGAGACGGCGCTGCGCAACGCACCGACTACCTGAGGGAGAACATCATGATGCTGTGTCCTGCGACTCATTGCGGCCAAATGATGGAAACTGACGTGCGTGCCGGATATGACCCCTGTAGCGGTCTTGAATGCCTGCATTGTCCTCGCTGTGGACATCGCGGCATGAAAGCCCGGGATGGCGTACAACTCCTCTTCACGGGACAACATGAATACGTGTTCAGCTATGGTCCCTCCTTATCTCATCTCAAGGTGGTCCTCTCCATGGTCGCCATGAACCTGTTTCGCACGCAGGGGATGGCTCCAGCTCAATTGGCGGCCCATGTTGCAGACTGGGCCCTGCTCATGGGACAGGTCTGCGGGACGGTGCGCTTCGCCGGCGACCTGGTCCTTTCAAGCTGTTATGAATATTGCCGGCGCCAGGCGACGAAAAGCCCCGCCGTCTCATCGCTCTAAGGGCTACCTTCGGCAAGTCATTCATGAACGATCCACGCCCAAGCCATGCCCCAGTCACGGTGGGAATTGTCAGCAAACACCACCTGGTACGCATCGGCCTCCAAGCGGCGCTGACCTCACAGCCCCATATACAGCTCGTAGGCGAAGCGACGGGCGCGCTCGATGCGGAGAAGCTTGTCGCGCGAGCGCATCCCCGTGTGCTCGTCATCGAGATGGCGCCCGATATCGATATGAGAGAGTTGGTGCGAGCCGTCAAGGCATCCGTCCCGACGACGCGCATCATTGTCATCAGCGGTATCGAGGACACGCCTGACGGCGCAGGATCCGTCTCGTCCGGGATCGACGGCATTGTCTTGACCATGCAGCCACCGGTGGTGTTGCTGGCTACGATCCACCACGTGTGCTGTCTCCGGGCCACCATGACCGTCTACGATCGCAACGCGCGAAGCCATCGGACACCAATGGACGCGACCAGACGCGAGGATTCTCCGCCATCCCCCTCGACACCATCCCCTGATGCATCCTTAACCGGTCGAGAACGGGAGATCATCGGATTGATTGGTCAAGCCCTCTCCAACAAAGAGATTGCCGCTCGGTTATGCATTTCCAGTATCACCGTCCGCCATCACCTCACCAGCATTTTTGAAAAGTTCGACGTGAATAGCCGCCAGCAGCTTCTGCTCCGGGCCTATGAGCATGGCCTGGTCACACTCAGGGCCTACCACTGACCCGGCGCCAGAAAGGACGATTCGAGCACCATATCGGACAACTCATCAGCGGGCGTGCGGAGGGCTCCGTCGCTGAGACGGGAAATCAGGCCATTGGTCCAGGCAACAGCCGAGGGCGCATCAGAATAATCGCGGGGACATACCGCGTGAGTCGCCCGGACGATTCAGGCGACCACCGCTTTCTGCTTGAGAAATTCCATGAGGTCGGAGAAGGAACCGTCGCGAAGGATCCGGGAAAACTGTGCATGGTACGTCGCAACGATACTGGCACCGTCGATACTGACGTCATTGATCAGCCACCGCCCGGACCGCCGGACGACAGAAAACCCGATCTTGGTATCGACCTCTCGGCCCGCCGGGGCCACCATGACCTGTGTTTCCGCATCATCGCCTTGTTCCGAGAGATAGGCTACCTGGGGAATCGAATAATCGCGCAGCTTATCGGCCAAATCATCGCGGAGGACCTGCACAAACAGTCGCGTGAACTGCCTGCGATCGGCAATCGTGGCCTTCTCGCTCCCCTCGCCTAATGCGCGTTGCGCCATTTCCTCAAAATTGAATGCGCGCCGCACCACCTGCTCGATTTCCCACTGGCGCTGCGCGGAACGGCTGGTCTCCTTGAGTTCGGTCAGCAGGTAGAGCAAGTCCTTCATCGTGACCTGAACGGCCTCGGTCGGCGTCTGGGCCGCATGGCCGGGATTTGGCGCCAGCATCATCGTTAGAACAACGGCCAAGCACCATACCGTAACTGGAGAGCGCCTTTTCATCCCAACCAGCTTGTTCCCCATACCTCCGCCTTTCCGTCCAGGGATTCCTGTCAACGGGCTATGGTACCGGCCCTCAAAACCACCCGTCAAGCACGTGAATTTACGGCCTCGCGGCCGGTGGCTGACGTCAGAAACAAGCTCTCCGCCTGCAGATGATGACGTTTTCGGAAATTCTCTTTTCCTCCCAGCCCCACCTTCGGTATACTCCCGCCATGCTCACTCGACGATGGGTCCTCCTGCTGCTCAGTCTCGCCGCCCCGATGCTATTTTCCGGATGTGAAACCACCGACAAAATGCTCGGAGCCGCCGAACGGGCCGTCGGCAGCACGACCGGCAGAACGGTTCTGGACATCGTCCACGGCAAGGATCCGGCCGATATCGCACGACAACGGGTCGAACAGTACGGTCGAGACCCCCAGGCATTGCTTCGAGATCTCCGGACCATTCAACGCGACTTCCAAGCCTTGATGGCGGCGTTGACCGGAGAAGTCGGCAAGAAATGGGGCACGAAGGAGGTCAAATTACCCGAGCAGAAAAAATACGTGAAGTACACCCAGAACTACCGCAGCCGGGCGATCGTGGACTTCGATGCCGGGAACATTCTCATCGAGACCCTTGACGAGAAGGACCCTCGATCGAGCTTGAAGAATGCCGTCGTCACCACGCTCTTGACCCCTAACGATCCGCGCAGCGTCGACCTGTTTTCGGACAAAGAAATCACCCTGACCGGCGACAAGGAACCCTACCTGCTTGGCCTGGTGCTGAATCAGACCGGCAAGCCGGTTCGTACGCCGACGGAGGCGGAACAATTCGCGGAGTCGCTCCTGACCAAAAGCACGACCCGGACGGTCGAACAGGAGAATGGCGCCAAAACCGCCCATCTCGTCACCATCCCCATGGTGACCAACTTCTCACATAAACAGGCTGAGAAATATCGTACCGTGGTGGCCCAGTTTGCCGAGCGATACCAGATCAGCCCCAGTCTCGTCTTTGCAATTATCCGCACGGAGAGCAATTTTAATCCCTTTGCCGTGAGTTCCGCCCCCGCCTACGGATTGATGCAATTGGTGCCCACGAGCGGAGGGAGGGATGCCTATCGTAAAGCGAAAGGCGAAGACAAAGCCCCGTCCCGGGATTACCTGTTCGATCCTGACAACAACATCGAATTGGGCACGGCGTATCTCAACGTGTTGACCTACTCTCAACTGGACGACGTCACCGACATGGTGTCGCGGGAATACTGCGTCATCTCGGCCTACAATACCGGCGCCGGCAACGTGTTTAAAACCTTTGCCAAGGATCAACGGACCGCGTTACAGCAGATCAACGGCCTTCAGCCGTCCACCCTCTATGACCGGCTTCGCAGCGGCCTTCCTTACCAGGAGACACGGGACTATCTCGCCAAAGTCGTCGGGTTCCGCAAGCAGTTCGTCGTGATCGGCGCAAACGGCGCTCAATAACCTCGCACCGGCTCCACTGACCTTTCCCATACCATTCTGTTCAGGATTCTGGCTTATTCGAGCTGCCGCGTGCGGAAGATAACCTCAGCGCACCACGGTGGGGTCAGATCCCGATGACGAGCCGTACCGGGTTCACACGTTCGCTCAACCCAAACTTCAATTCACCGGTCAGATCGTCGGGATTGTAGTAGGTCCCGAATAACCGATCCCAGATCGTCAACAGCGCGCCCAGATTTTTCAGTTGATGCGCCGGGTCGCTGCTGTGGTGAATATGATGATAGCGCGGAGTCACGAACACCCATTCCAGCCAGGACGACTTCCAGGTGACATTCACGTGCATCCAATTGTTCCGCACAATATGCTCCACCATGATGACCTGGAATGCCCAGCCGGAAGCGTCGTGCAGGAACGGAAGGGCCAGGACATAGGTCAGATTGAAGAGCGCAATATGCGGGATCGTGGTGCGAATGCCAGCCAGCCAGTAGAGAGAGGTCGGTGAATGATGCCATCGGTGAACGGGCCAGACGAGCCTGGTGTGCATGAGCCGGTGGACCCAATAGAGGCCGAAGTCTTCGACAATATAAAACAGCAAGAGTTTTCCCGCTGTGGGCAGATTGTAGAGGGCGACGGGAAGATATTGGGGAACTGGAATTCGATCAGTCACCTGCACGACCGATAGGAACGACAGGTTATACACGCCCAGCGCAAGGAGGTCGCGCCAGAAAACGGCACGGTAGGGAATCGGCCGCGCCGGCTTGAGCCATTCGGCGGCAAAAAACAGCAGACCGATACTCCAAAACAACAGATAGGGATTGAGCATGTCTCGGGTTAGATCAAGGTGGCGCCAAGGCAATGGGTTGCGCTTCGCTCATCCTCCAACCAGGGCGGTTGAAGCCGTTTCTTGTACGGTACACGACAGCAGAAATTTTGTGAAGAAATTCACGTCTAACAGCGATGCTGATGATGTTCTGATACTGGGCCAGACTAGCTCTGTTCAGGGCGTCATCGGCGGGAGAGCTATGCGTTTAATGCTCGGGCAATGCACGAGATCGATCAGGCCGTGCGTACCTCGGCCGACAATCACAGGAGAAATAATAACGACAGCTTTCATCAGAGTGGAACCTATGCCCCGCTTCACATTCAAAATGACACAGGGGCTGCCCGTCATTGGTGTATGTCGCCACTCGACATCCTACGGCATTCTTGCCGCATCGTCCTAGCAATGACGCGTCGATCGGGACGAGGCAGGTTGTTCTAAGATCCATCGCCGTCTCATCACTCCATCATCACGTTTCCCTCAGCCCGACGCTCAGTATGTCGCGGGACTTCGTCTCTAGCCATCTAGGTGTTTCACTAGTAAGGACCCTGCCCAGAACCATCTATAGTGGATTCGTACCGGGCGGCATCGGGTCGATGTGGCCGAGGGATGCGTGTGACCTACGATTGAACGGAGAAGGAGTCGCGGATGGTGGCGCTAACGGCGGAGGCCCCGTTTGCATTCATCGGGTGCAGCGAACTGCAGGAAAGTATCGCGCATCAAGCGGATGATGAAAAGGCACTGGCTGAGCTCATCGAGGAGGTGCCGCTGGATTCCATCCATTTCCACACGCACAGCTATTTTCTTCGCCATGGATTGATCGAAGGCGCCTATCCCAACGACTTTGCGCAATGGGTCGTGATGCAAATCGGGGATCACGTCCTGGGCGAGCGTCTGGCGATCCTTGACCCTTTCGACTATCCGGATTTGGAAAACCTGCGAGAGGAACTCATTTCCATCATCGACGACCATCTCTCCCGCAGCCCCATCATCCCGAGGGTGGTGTTCGGCCAACCGTTCCATTTCAAGCGCTCCAGGATTCTCGAAGTCCCCATCGGTCTCGAGGCGCGCACGCTGCAAGAGTTTCGCGACATTGTGACGGACATCGATGTGAGCAGCATCTACTACCATATGTTCGAAGCGCACTTTCGATTACGACGGGCAGAAAACGATTTTTCAGCCTGGCTCCGCACCAGCCTGAGATTGACGAATCTGGCTGACCGCATCCGCGCGATCAATCCTTACCAGGGCAGTCTGGAGCGCCTCCGGTCCAAACTCATCAGCGCATGTGATGATGTTCTGACGAGCGAGTCGGCGAAGAGCTGATCCATGTTGAATCACGATCCACTTTGGTACAAAGACGCCGTGTTTTATGAGCTTCACGTCCGCGCCTTCTTCGACGGCAACGACGACGGGGTGGGAGATTTTCCAGGCTTGATTCAAAAACTGGACTATCTCGAATGGCTCGGTGTGGATTGCTTGTGGCTGCTCCCCTTCTACCCTTCGCCCTTGCGGGACGACGGATACGATGTGGCGGACTTTCGCAGCATTGCCGCGTCATACGGGACGACCGACGACTTTCGCCGCTTACTGGACGAGGCGCATCGCCGAGGCATGCGGGTGATCGTCGCCCTGATTCTCAATCATACCTCCGACCAACATACCTGGTTTCAAGCGGCTAAGGCCTCTCCTGATGCCCCTATGCGCCACTATTACGTCTGGAGCGAAACGGACCAAAAATATCCCCGGGCACGGATTATTTTCGTCGATACAGAAAAATCCAATTGGACCTGGGACCATGAGGCACAGGCCTACTTCTGGCATCGTTTTTTCAGCCACCAACCGGACCTCAACTACAACAATCCCGAAGTGCGTCGGGCCATGATCCACGTCATGGAGTATTGGCTCGATCAAGGGCTGGACGGGTTTCGATGTGATGCCGTGCCCTACCTCTTCGAGCGTGAGGACACCATCTGCGAAAACCTGCCGGAAACGCATCAGTACCTGAAAGACATCCGCAGCAGCATCGACCAGCGATACAAGGGCCGGGTGTTATTGGCCGAGGCGAATCAATGGCCGAGCGACGTGCGGCCCTACTTCGGTGACGGCGACGAGTTCCACATGGCCTTCCATTTTCCGCTGATGCCTCGCTTGTTCATGGGCGTCCGGAGTGAGGATCGCCAGCCGATCATCGACATGTTCAAACACACGCCGGACATCCCTCCATCCTGTCAATGGTGTCTCTTCCTGCGAAACCATGATGAACTGACACTGGAGATGTGCACCGGTGAGGAACGCGATTACATGTATTACGCCTATGCCCGCGATCCGCAAATGCGCCGCAACATCGGTATCGCCCGTCGATTGGCTCCCCTGCTGGATAACGATCGCCGCAAGGTCGAGCTTCTCAACAGTATCGTCTTCACCCTTCCCGGCAGCCCGATCATTTACTACGGGGATGAAATCGGGATGGGTGACAATATTCACCTTGGCGACAGGAACGGCGTGCGGACTCCGATGCACTGGACCGCCGATCGCAATGCAGGTTTTTCCAAGGCCGACCCCTCACAACTGTTCCTGCCTGTCGTCGCCGATGCCGTGTATGGATATCAGGCGGTCAACATCGACGCGCAAAAACAAGCGACCCATTCGTTGCTGAACTGGATGCGCCGCATGATCGCGATCCGGAAGAAGCACAAGGTGTTCGGTCGCGGCACGCTGCAGTTCCTCACCCCCGCGAATGAGAAAGTCCTCGCCTACATCCGTGCTTATGAACAGGAGACGTTGCTGCTCGTGCACAACCTCGCAGGCTCTTCCCAGGTCGTCGAACTGGACCTCGGCCGCTACAAAGATGTGATCCCGGAAGAACTGCTCGGGGAATCACGGTTCCCGACTATTCACGAGCAACCCTATGTGTTGACGCTAGGGCCCTATAGTTCCTATTGGTTGCACCTGCCTGTCGTACGCCCGGCAACAACCGCATATAGCATGGAATGGAGCGCGATCTGACACACGTGAGCCTCTTCATGGTCCTGGCCACAGAAGGAGGATGATCCGGTGCATTCGGCCTTGGATGAATATCGCGAGGTATCGCCGAAAGGAACGGTGGATTTCCTGTACCGTTTGAGCGACCTCGTGCAAGGGAAAAGCTTCCTGCACTTGAACGCCGTCAGATATGGAGGCGGGATGTCGGAGGTGTTGCGGCGTCTCGTGCCGATGATGCTCTCGTTAGGCGTCGAAGCCCGATGGGAAGTCCTGGCCGGGTCACAGGAGTACTTCGTGGTGATCACGCGCATGCTGAACGCCTTGCAGGGCCGTGACGACAAGCTGACCGACGACATGTACCAGACCTATGCCCATGTCATTGAACGAAATGCCAAGGCGCTGAAGCTGGAAGCTGACATGGTGATGGTGCACGACCATCAGCCGGCAGGTCTTGTGGATTATCGCACCCACGGCTGTTGGCTATGGCGGTGCCACTTAGACCTGGCCCAGCCTCAACGTCCCGCCTGGGCATTTCTTCGCCGCTACGTCCTCAAATATGACGCCGCTATTTTCTCGCTGTCGGGATTCGCCCAACGGTTGCCGATTCCCAAGTTTCTCATGTATCCCTCCATCGACCCGCTGAGTCCCAAAAACCGGGATATGAGCCGATCGGAAATCGCGCACGTGCTCGATCAGCTCGGCATTCCTCGAGTGAAGCCCATCATCTTACAAGTCGCCCGCTTCGACCGTTTCAAAGATCCATTGGGCGCCATTCACACCTATCGACTCGTCAAACGCCATCAGGATTGCCAACTGGTCTTGGCCGGCTCCGGGGTGATGCACGATCCCGAGGGCGAAGCGGTCCTCATGGAACTCCGGGAAGCCGCGGCTCACGATCCCGACATTCATGTCATTCAGCTTCCGCCGGAAGCGGACCTGGAGATCAATGCACTGCAGCGGAGTGCCACCGTTGTCCTGCAAAAATCCGTGAAAGAAGGGTTCGCGTTGACCGTGTCGGAAGCGATGTGGAAAGGCAAACCGGTGGTCGGCAGCACAGCCGGAGGCATTGCGGCGCAGATCGTCGACGGAGTCACCGGGTATGTGGTCCATTCCGTAGAGGGCGCGGCATTCCGTATTCGGCATTTGCTCAACAATCCCGGCCTGATGAACAGGATGGGCGCCATGGCGCGAGAACATGTACGGCGTAATTTCCTGATTACCCGGCAGCTGGGTGATTACCTCACCTTGCTCAAACTCCTGCCGGTTCCGTGAGAGTGATGGGAACACATGACGACGGTCCTGTCGATGCCGCAAGGCGGAAAGAGTGATACGGAGACGGTGGCTCCCGGCCCGGAGCTGACTGCGTCGGGGACCGGCGTGGGATGGCCGACTGACACTGTTGAGATCATGATCGGCCTCCTGACGCTCAACAATGCCGGCAACATCGAGCCCGTCCTGAGATCGGTTGTGGAAGGGGTGCGGCAGTGCTTCCCGAATGCGTCCGCGCTACTCGTGAATTGCGACGCCGGTTCACAAGACGACACGCGCGGCCTCATCACCCGGCTTGCGGAAGGCGTGATTCCGGTGTGCCCTGTTTCCAATGCCTCCGGCACCTTTACCCATCTCAACAGGGAGCCGGGCTTCTCGGGGCGAGATGAAAGCATCCAGAACTTCTGCCTGACGGCACAGCGGCTGCGACCGAAAGTCTGCCTGATCCTCGAAGGACAGCTGCGCTCAGTCAGTCCGGCCTGGATCGATCAGCTCGGAAGACCGGTCTATGAACAGGGCGAGGACTATGTGGTCCCGCTCTATCGCCGCCACCGGTATGAAGGCACCCTCGCGACCAATTTGCTCTACCCCTTGACCCGTGCGCTATATGGCAAACGGTTGCGGTACCCGAGCGGTGGCGCGTACGACCTCTCCGGAAAATTCGCCGGCGATGTGATCACCCGCCAGACCTGGAGAGGGGCTGCTGCCGGATACAGCGTCGATAGTCGGCTGACGACCGCCGCGCTCGCCGGAGGCTATCGCGTGTACCACACCTGTCTCGGCACCAGGGACTAGGAGAGCACAGTCGGAGCGGTTGATCTGTCGGTGGTGCTCGCGCAGAGCGTCGGAGGCATCTTTCATTCGATGGAAGAATATGAGTCCTCGTGGGAGACGATCAAAGCCTCCAGCGAGGTCCCTCTCTACGGCGATCCGGAGGCGGCACCTGATCCCGCGCCCCTGCATACCGGACGAATGATGAGCGGGTTCAAACAGGGGTTGCGCGATTTGCTTCCGCTCTGGGAATTGATTTTGTCTCGAGACACCGTGGGGCAAATCATGGCGCTCGACATACAGGACCCGGAGGACTTTCGCTTTCCCCCTGCCCTCTGGGTGCAAACCGTCTACGATTTTGCCCTGGCGTATCACAACCAGACGCTGCATCGGGAACACATGCTGAAAGCGCTGACCCCACTGTACCTGGGACGAACGGCCTCCTTCGTATTAGAAACGCAGCATGGGGATTCCTCTGACGTAGAACGTACAGTGGAAACGTTATGCCGCGAGTTTGAGGCGTCGAAGTCATACCTCGTAGAGCAATGGAGGTGGCGCGATGAGTGATCTGTGGAGAGAGACAATGGTCGCCGGTTTTCGTGACACGGTGATGCAGATCGTGCTCGTGTTGCCGCGGCTCCTCGCCTTGATGACCTTCCTCGGGCTGGGGCTGTTGGCTGCCTGGACGGTGAAAGGGCTCACGCTGCGGGTGCTCCGCACCTTCGGATTCGATTCCTTCTGCGAACGATTGGGCATTGTGCAACTGCTCTCCCAGGCGGGAGTTCGTCGATCGGTATCCCTGGTCGTCAGCAGCCTGCTGTTCTGGATCGTCTTTTTGTTGTTCGCGTTTATGGGCGTCGATGCCATGAACCTCCCGGCGACCGCCAATTTGATCAGTCAGACCGTCGCGTTTTTGCCCAACGTCCTCGCCGCCTCCCTCGTGCTCCTCGTGGGGGTGCTCTGCGCCAACTTTTTTGCCGAAGCCGCACTGATCGCCGCGGTGAATGCCCAGGTGGAGGAAGCGCGAGTCGTTGCAGGGTTGGTGCGATGGGGCCTGCTGCTGTTCACCTGCGCGATGGTGCTCACCCAGTTAGGCATTGCGAAGGAGATTGTCATCGCGGCCTTCTCCATCACATTCGGCGGCGTCGTGCTCGCGCTCGCCCTGGCGGTGGAGCTAGGCGCGCGGCATCTCATGCGGGACATCCTTGAACGGCGCTTCAGTCAACACGAACACAAGGCCGACCAGCTCACACATTTATGAAAAGAACGCCACGCACAGATAGCTCGCGGAACATGCCGGCCAAGCAGGCGAGCCGGGGGAAACAGGTCTCGTCTCAGGGCATGAGCGAGGGCCGTCTACGAGTCGCCATTGAACATGTGCAACCGGAAGTGGACGGCGGCCGCTATCCGATCAAACGAGTGCTCGGAGATACGATCATCGTCGAAGCGGATCTCTTTGCGGATGGACACGATATGATCCAAGGCGTACTGCGTTCCCGTCATGAGCGTCAGGACGAATGGGTAGAGACGCCATTACAGCCTGTCGGCAATGACCGGTGGCGCGCCTCGTTCGACGTGACGGAACTGGGCCAATACCGCTATGGCCTCACGGGATGGGTGGATCACTTCGCGACGTGGCAGCGAGACATGCATAAACGGTTGCGCGCGCATCAGGATGTCACCGTGGAGCTGTTGATCGGCAAGCAATTGATCGAACAGGCGGCCGCTCCCATGTCTGAGGCATCACGCCGACGCCTGAAGGACCTACAGGCGGCGCTGTCTCGTGCTGAGCCGAACTCCCAGGCTCTGCTAGATCTGCTGCTCGAAGACGACACGGAGGAGATCATGGCTGACTGTGTTGATCACGGCCTGGGCAGCACATACGATCGGGAGTTGCTCGTCGTGGTAGATCGTCCCAAAGCACGATTCAGCGCCTGGCACGAAATGTTCCCCCGTTCGACGACAAATACAGAACAGCCCCATGACACATTCAAAGATTGCGAATCGCGGCTCGCCTACATCTCGGAGATGGGCTTTGACGTCCTCTATCTTCCTCCCATCCATCCTATCGGCGACACCCACCGCAAGGGACGGAACAATAGTCCGCGAGGTGACTCGACCTCGGTCGGCAGTCCTTGGGCTATTGGATCTCGCGACGGCGGGCACACCGCGATTCACTCAGATTTGGGAAGCCTGGAGGATTTCACACAACTCGTGTCTGCGGCACGATCGAAGGGAATCGAGGTTGCGCTCGATCTCGCCTTTCAATGTTCGCCCGACCATCCTTACGTCAACGAGCATCCGGAGTGGTTCAAGATGCGCCCGGATGGCACCATTCAATTCGCGGAGAATCCGCCCAAACAGTACCAGGATATCTTTCCCCTCAATTTCGAGACGGACGCGTTCCCTCGCCTCTGGGAGGAGCTACGCGCGGTGGTCCAGTACTGGATCGATCACGGCATCCGGATTTTCCGGGTGGACAATCCCCATACCAAACCTTTCCCCTTTTGGAAATGGCTCATCGGCGACGTGAAGGCCTCCTATCCGGAAACCATCTTTCTGTCCGAGGCCTTTACCCGACCGAACGTCATGTATCACCTGGCCAAGATCGGGTTCACGCAGTCGTATACCTACTTTGCCTGGCGCAACAGCAAAGCCGAACTCATCGACTATTTCACCGAGCTAACGAGGTCCTCCGTGCGGGACTATTTTCGCCCCAACCTGTGGACGAACACCCCCGACATTCTTACGGAGCATCTGCAGCACGGCGGCCGGCCGGTATTTATGGCCCGGCTGGCCTTAGCCGCCACGCTGGGGGCGAGCTACGGCATTTATGGCCCGGCCTTTGAACTGCACGAAAATCGCCCGCAAAAACCCGGCAGCGAGGAGTATCTCGATTCTGAAAAATATGAAGTCAGGCGATGGGATATCACCCGGCCGGATAGTTTGAAAGAGTTTATCGGCCTGATCAACCGCATCCGTCGGGAGAATCCGGCGCTGCATCGTGACGAGAGCCTGCAGTTTCATCCCATCGATAACGACTACCTCCTGGCCTACAGTAAACAGTCGTCGGACGGCTCGAACATCGTGCTCATCGTGGTGAATCTAAGCCCGTACCATATCCATTCCGGCTGGCTGAAATTGGACCTAGGGGCTCTCGGAGTTCAAGCGGACCGCTCATTCCAAGTGCAGGATCTGCTGACCCATGCCTACTACGTCTGGCAGGGACCCCGAAATTATGTCCAACTCGATCCCCGTTCAGTGCCCGCACAAATTTTTGCCGTGCGCCACAATCTTCGGCGTGAAGAAGATTTCGACTATTACCTCTAGCCGTCGCGAAGGCATACCGACGTCATGATCACCGTGCAGCACCACTGGAACGCCGCCTTCGAAGGCCAGGCTCGTGCGCAGGTCGAGGCGCTGCTGCCGGCTTTTCTCAGGGCATCACGATGGTTTGGCGGCAAAGCCCAAACGATTCGCTCGACCAGGTTTGCGGATATTCTTCGGGCTGAGACCGGGGACGGGGCCATGGTGCTGGGATTGATCGACGTGTCCTACCGGGAGGGCGGAGCGGAGTTGTACACGCTTCCGATTACGGCGGCGTTCGATACGGAGGCGGACAGGATCAGACATGATCATCCGCAATCTGTCATCGGAGCATTGACGGTCACTCAGCACCGGAAGCGACTCCCTGGCATTCTGTACGATGCGTTATGGAATGAAGCCTGCGCCTATGCGCTCCTGACCAGCATGAGGCGACGCGCGCCGTTTCAGGGGTCATCCGGCACATTGGCCGGATCGGCAACCGGATTGTTTGACGAGGCGGACATGGGCGCCTGTGCCGCTTCAAGTTCCGTGTTGACGGGCGAACAAAGCAATACGTCGGTGAAATTTAGCGACTGCGCCATCATGAAGCTGTATCGCCGAGTCGAGCCAGGGATGAACCCCGAACTGGACATCGGCCGCGCCCTCACGGCACGCCGATTTACCCATTCCCCCGCACTCCTTGGCGCGCTTCAATATGTGCAGGGGGGAGCAGAGCCGGTGACACTGGCCCTCACACAAACCTTCGTCGCCAATCAAGGAAATGCCTGGGACTATACGCTGACGCAACTTTCCCGTGACATCGACCGCATCATCCCGCTCAATAGCAGCACCAGTGACCTTCTTTTCGATTACCGTGATTCGGCCAACCTATTGGGACAGCGGACGGGTGAACTGCACATGGCGCTCGGACAACCCAGCGACACAGCCGCCTTGACGCCTGAGGCCTGTTCCGAATCCTACCTACAGACCCGTGTGGAGGCCATGCAACAAGCCGCCACACAGGCCTTGGCGTTACTGCGGCGCCGATTGCCGTCCCTTTCCGAAGCGGACCGAACAGTGGCCCAAACGGTTCTGGGACAGGAATTCGTCCTTCTGGATCGGTTCGAGACATTGGCGAGCCAGCCACTGAGTGCCCTGCGCATTCGATGTCATGGGGACTATCATCTGGGACAAGTTCTCTACACGGGGTGTGACTTTGTCATCATAGATTTTGAGGGAGAACCGGCCAAGCCTTTGGCTGAGCGCAGAGCGAAATGTCATCCCATGGTGGATCTGGCCGGCATGGTTCGTTCGTTTCACTATGCCGCGCATGCGGCCCTGCGCACGGTACACAGCCGGTATCCGAACCTGCCGAGTCAGCCCGGCCTGCTTCCGTGGGTCGAGCAATGGTATCGAACCGCCCGCGCGGCATTTCTCAGAGGATATCGGACCACCGCGAGGCAAGCGGCGTTTTCTCCCCAGTCGCAGGCAGAGTTCAACCTTCTGTTGGACATACACATGCTCGACAAGGCGAACTGACCTATGAGTTGAATAACAGACCCGATTGGGTCTGGCTCCCCCTGGCAGGCCTGCTACAATTCGTTGAGCCATCTCAAGCCATTGAGGACGAGGATACCGTCGGCAAGCGGCCGGTTCCACGTTCAGCAGGACAGGCGAGCAATGAGGTGAATCAGTGAGCCATGAGAACAGTGCGCAACATTCGAGTCACTCGGCCACCGGGAGACTGACTGATGATGATGTCTTTCTCTTCAATGAGGGGACACAGTTTCAGCTGTACGACAAACTGGGTGCGCATCCTTTGGTGCATGACGGACAGCAAGGCACCCACTTCGCGGTATGGGCGCCAAACGCGGAGCAGGTCTCCGTCATCGGCTCGTTCAATGACTGGGACCGCGAGGCCCATCGCCTCCATCCACGGGGAGACTCTGGCATTTGGGAAGGGTTCATCCCCGAGTCCACCAAGGGAGCGTTGTACAAATATCATGTCCACTCACGCCACGCCGGCTATCGAGTGGACAAGAGCGACCCCCTCTCCTTCTTTAATGAAATCCCGCCGAAATCGGCCTCCATTGTCTGGAATCTCGTTTACAACTGGACGGACAACGAGTGGCTGCGCACACGCGGGCGTGCCAATGCATTGACTGCGCCGATGGCGATTTACGAAATGCATGTCGGCTCATGGAAACGCATCGCGACTGAACAGAATCGATCGCTCAGTTATCGCGAGTTGGCAGTCCCGCTGGCCGAGTACCTCCAGAAGACCGGGTTCACCCATGTGGAATTTCTGCCATTGACCGATCATCCCTTTTTCGGCTCCTGGGGATATCAGACCACCGGCTATTTTGCGCCGACTGGAAATTACGGCACGCCACAAGACCTGATGTACCTGATCGATACGTTGCACACTTACGGCATCGGAGTGTTACTCGATTGGGTCCCTTCCCATTTTCCGACCGACGAACAGGGGCTGGGATTTTTCGATGGCACGCATCTGTATGAACATGCCGATCCGCGGCAGGGATTTCAACTCGATTGGAATACCTTTATCTTTAATTTCGGCCGCAATGAAGTGCGCAGCTTTCTCATCAGCAGCGCCCTCTTCTGGCTCGACAAGTATCACATCGACGGTCTGCGCATGGATGCCGTGGCATCCATGCTGTACTTGGATTATTCGCGCAAAGAAGGCGAATGGATTCCCAATCGGCACGGAGGCCGCGAAAATCTCGAGGCGATCACATTCCTCAAGCGATTGAACGAAGAGGTCTACCGACACTTTCCAGACGTCCAAACCATTGCGGAAGAATCCACCGCCTGGCCGCTGGTGTCGCGACCGACCTACCTCGGCGGCTTGGGATTCGGATTAAAGTGGGACATGGGCTGGATGCATGACACCCTGACCTACATGCAAAAAGACCCGATCAATCGCAAATATCATCACAATCTGACCTTCCGGATGCTCTATGCTTTCCACGAGAATTTCGTGCTACCGCTCTCGCATGACGAGGTGGTGTACGGGAAAGGGGCTCTGCTGGGGAAGATGCCGGGGGATGAATGGCAGAGATTCGCCAACCTCCGCCTGCTGTACGGGCATATGTACTCCCAAGCCGCCAAGAAACTGTTGTTCATGGGAGGAGAATTCGGCCAACCGACTGAATGGTCCCATGATGGCCAGTTGGAGTGGAGTGTGCTGGACCTGCCGCTTCATCAAGGCGTGCACCGGTGGGTCACGGATCTGAATCACACGTATCGCCGGGAATCTTCGCTTCATGAGGGAGATGTCGATCCCTCAGGCATCGAATGGATCGACTGTCAGGATACCGAAGCGAGCGTCATCAGTCTGATGAGAAAAGGCCGGGCAACCGACGAGATCATCCTCGTGGTCTGCAATTTCACGCCGGTCCCTCGTCCCAACTATCGAATCGGCGCGCCACGGGGTGGGTACTGGAAGGAACTGTTAAACAGCGACGCCACCATCTATGGAGGACATGGCTGGGGGAATGGCGGAGCGATCGAAGCGACGCCTGTCCCCCTACGGACGCACTCATTCGCTCACCTGCACGTTGCCCGCTCTTTCCGTCCTCTTCCTCAAATATTCCGCCTCACGGTCCTGATCGCAGCGGCACAGAGCCACCGCTCTCGTCCGCCGATTCACTCGCGCCCCACCGTTGTATTTCACATCCCACCGTTGCCAATCACGATCCGTGGAACCATCGAGTGCGACTCCCTGTCGTTGTTCCATGAAATCAAGAAGTTGCAGCAGACCTCTTGTGTGTTCTTCCAGGCACGGGTGTTGCTGATGTACGGGAACAGAAAGCAAGTCAGCTTCCCAAGATGCCAAATCACTCCGGCCTATCGGTCGGGTTTATTAGGAGGACACTATGAACAGACCCATCACCTGGTATTCCGCAGCGTTCGTATTCGGAGCCTGCTCCCTACTGGGCCTCGCTCTCACCCCTGCCTGGTCCAACGGACTCGAACCAGTCGTCTGGAATAGTAATCAAAAATCATCCGCGTGGGCTGAAGAACTGCTTGGCCAGGTGGTGACGTATCAAACCATGGCCGAAAAAAATCTCATTCCCGGAAGTTTTCAAGCCTATGTCGATCAAACGAGCAAGGTTCGCGAATTGTACCGGGCCGGAAATCGACGCGCGACCTATGATGGCGTCAATACATTGATGGTCATGCTGGAGGCGCGGGTTGGTGGCATTGATGCGCATAGCGCCGAGGCCTTGTGGGACTTTTGCTATCGGGTGACTCCGGATGAATTCCACGCACGCGACCGGCACATCCGGGCGAAAGGTGCGGGCAGCGTGAAGGAGCACGAGGAATTCATGCGCAACATGGAAGAGCGGGCGGGCATGAGCTTCTAATCATCGTTCATTTCGTCGAACAGTGAATGTGCCGGGGGGTTGGCCTATCGAACGACGCCCCCGGCCTATTCGCCCCAGACCCGGGGGAATGGAGGATTCTTCCATGACTGCTGAGACGCCGCGCCATCACCATGTGGAAATTTCTGCTGTTATGGTGTGCCTTCGCCATCCCATCGGGGGTTGTCCTCGCGCCGACTTTGCTCATGGCAGAAGCAGGGCATGTCGGCTATGGGCCGGTCTCACCGGCACTTTTCTCCCCAGCCGACAGTCTCGTGACAGACACCGACCCTGTCGGAACCCTGCCGCCCTCTTCGGCTTTCGACATCCGGAATTTCTGGATGCGCGCCGACCTTCGCGTGAGACCGGAATGGCGCAATGGAGTCTGCTTCGGGGGCGGCCCTCCGATCGGTGGGGCGTGCAATAGCCTCAACCTTTCGGGGTCTGGCACAGCGGCTCACACCGGGTCTAAGGCCAGCGACTTCTTTATTCAGCAATGGGCGAGGCTCGGCGTGGGCTATGATCCCTCGCCCAACCTCAATTTTTATCTTGAGCTCCAGGATTCAGCGACATGGGGAGCGAGCGGCAATCCGATCGGCGGCAGCCAGGGCGGCGATGCCTCCAACCATCATTGCGGACTTCAACAACCGGGACAATGCCGGCTCGGAATCCGCGCGGGCTATGCGCTCATCCGGAATCTCGCCGGCATCGAAGGACTAAGCGCCAAGCTCGGCCGGCAATATGTCGTATTCGGCAATCAACGACTGTTCGGGCACTTCGATTGGGCCAATACCGGATACTCCCACGATGGCATCATGCTGAGTTACACGAGGACCGATTTCGACGTAAAGCTCGGCTGGTTTCGCAATTCCGAGACCGACCTGGGCCAAGGGCAGCCGAACGGAAGCCTCAGCCCCAATCTGTTGACCTGCGGCCCAGACGCGAATGCGTCACCCACCTGCAATCCGGCACTCGCGCAACATGCCGCCGACGCGGGAAGTGACGTTGACATGATAGTTTTCTACAATCAGATCCGAAACCTGCCGCGGATGGTTGTAGAACCCTATTACGTCTTCTACTCCAACCGCCTTCCGGAGCGGGCGAATCCAGGGCAATATCTCCCGAAATCAGCCTCTCAGTTGCGACATATGGTCGGGGTTCGTGTTGAACTCCGCGACGGCAACTGGGATGTGGTGCATGAAGCGGCCTACCAATTCGGGCGGACGGCGGATGGATTTGGCTTCGATAATCAACGCAATCTGAACATCAATGCCTGGGCCTCCGGAACATGGCTGGGCTATACCTGGTTCAACCATTCCTGGAAGCCTCGATTTGCGATCGGGTTCGACTACGCCTCCGGTGACGGGGATAGTAATTGCGTCACACCCGGCGGAAACCTTGCGCGCAGCTGCGGGAGCAACGCCAATACCTTCGAAAACTTCTTTCCGACCAATTTCCTGCACGTCGGGTACATGCTGAACGGCGCCTGGCGAAACACCATCCAGCCACAGGTGAACCTCCAGGCCAGGCCAACCGTTCGGGACCACATTGAGATTTGGGGGCTACGCAAGTACTTGGCAAGCGCTCGCGACAACTGGTACCGTGGATCACAGGGGCCGCTTATTTTTTCCCGATCTGACAACACGGAGACTCATGTGGGTGACGAACTCGATATCGCCTGGAGCCATCTGTTCGCCGACGGGAAAGTGTCGTTGGCCGTCATGTACGGCCACTTTTTTGCAGGACCGTACATTCACCATCAACTCGGCACCTCGTCGGACCAGGACTGGGGTGTCGTGCAATTGTGGACAAATTTTTAATCTGTCATGCAACGCGCAAGCCTGAATTTTGAGACGCTTCTGGAAGTCACCAATGCCCTGAACTCGCAGCGGGACATCGACAGTCTCTGGCGAGTCATTGCCGATCAGATTCAAAAAGTCATTCCGTGGGATCGTGCGGGCATTACCCTGTACGAACCCAATACCGACTCGTTTCGGTTTTATGCCGTCATCACCAATATGGCCACCCCGGCGCTGGCGCATGACAGCGTCATCCCTCGTCAGGGCAGCGCGGTGGGATGGGTATATGACAATCGACGCCTGCACATTCGCGGCAACCTCCAAAAGGAACAAGTATTTCTGGAAGACCGTTTCTATGCCCAAGAAGGCTTGGGACGCATGATCAACCTGCCGCTGCTGGTGCGAGAGCATTGTCTCGGCACCTTAAACATCGGCAGCGCGGGAGAAGGCGATCCCGCCCCGGATGACTGTAAGTTTTTGCAACAAGTCGCCACGCAAATCGCTTACGCCATCGATCATGTCTTGGCCTACCAGCAGATCAAACAATTGAGCGAGCGCCTGCGCCGCGAGAACGAGTATCTCGCGGAAGAAGTGAAAGCCAGCCGGAATCAACGGCTGCTCGTCGGCGCATCGTTGTCGTTCAGCAAGGTGGTCGAGCTCGTGAAGGCTGTCGCGCCGACAGACACGACCGTTCTCCTCCTCGGGGAAACCGGAACAGGCAAGGAAGTGTTGGCGCAGGCGCTTCACGACTTGAGCACGCGGAGTCAAAAGCCCTTTATTCGCGTCAATTGCGCGGCGTTGCCATCCGGACTGATCGAGAGTGAATTATTTGGTCATGAACGTGGTGCCTTTACGGGAGCGCAGCTTCGACGGGCGGGACGATTCGAACTCGCCCATATGGGCACCTTGTTTTTGGACGAGATCGGCGAAATGCCGCTAGAAACCCAAGCCAAACTGCTGCGTGTACTCCAGGATGGCATGGTAGACCGAATCGGCGGGACACAGCCGGTCTCGGTGAATGTTCGACTGATTGCCGCGACCAATGTCGACCTGTCTGCCGCGATTGAGCAGGGAACCTTCCGCGCCGACTTGTATTACCGGCTGCACATTTTTCCTATCGCCGTTCCGCCCCTGCGGGAACGCCGTGAAGATATTCAACTCCTCGCGCAACATTTTCTCGCGCAGATCGGCGCCAAACATAGGCGGCCGGATCTGACCTTTGATCCACAGTCCATGGCACGACTCCTCTCGTACAGCTGGCCCGGTAACGTGCGCGAGCTGCAAAATGTCATTGAGCGAGCGGTTATTCTGTCCGGTTCATCCCAAGTGACCGTAGACGACATGTTGCTTCCGGTTCTCAAGGCCGGGCGAGTCGCCTCGCCCAATCAAGCCGAGAGCCTTCAAGACCTCGAACGGCATCACATCACGTTGATGCTGGAACGGACCAGATGGCGGATCTACGGCGACCAGGGAGCAGCGAATCTGTTGGGAATCAATCCTGAAACACTGCGAAGTCGCTTACGGAAGCTCGGCATTCGCCGCCCCCTCCGGGAATCGCCGGAAACGAACCCCATGCCCTAACACGTTCCCAGAACTGAAGTTTCTTCTGCCTGACTTTCACTAACCACGGGCACGGGGTAAGCAGCGGAAGGAGCTGTATGTCGGTTGCCGAACATTCCTGAACGCCGTCCGCTCATTTGACCACAATGTCATAAGCATGATACGTTACTAAACCGTACGAGTTACGAGCGAGATCCCACGCTTCGCGTTTCCGTCATCGCCGCGCGATCGCTTCCCCTAGTTACGCTCCTCCTACGGCCCATTTCTTATAATTCTGATAGGAAATGGGCAAAGCAGGGGGCCAGAGCATGTCTCCCCCACTGCACCCAGTTTGATGGCCTGGACATCGCCATCCTGTTGTTCGCCGAAAGGAGTGTACGATGAAGATAACGTCCGTCTGGCGTGGCAACAAACCCAACCATAAAAAAAAGCGAACTGTTCCCAAGCTGAGAATCCGGTGGACGGAACTCGGCCTGGTCGATCCGTCCGTGGAATCACACGAAACGCCGATGGATCAGATTCGCCGTGAAGTGACGGCATTGGCCAGTTCAGGATTTGGGGCCGAGACCCGCGCCCGCTCAGAACAAACCCAGACGCGCCCCGCGCGGACCAGCACAACTCGAACCGCCCGTCGGCCAGCCGGATCATAACGGGACAGGCCTATTTGCGCCCCTGATCGGGGAAAGTGAATAGAAGGAGGACGCCATCGCACGAGCAGGCAAAACGACTATCGCGAAACGCGATCGAGAAAAAGCCAGGCAGGTGAAACAGCGGGAGAAAGAAGCCCGTCGGGTACAACGGAAGGCTGAGAAGCCGGAACGGCCCGCGACTTCGGCAGGAGAAGATCCCGATCTGGAAGGATTGCGCTGGGGGCCCCAGGAACCTCTGTACTAACAGAGGCTCCTGGGACGCCACAAATGCGGCCTCGATCGTTAGGATGTCTTGACGATAAAGCGGTCTTCTCCAAATATCCCGCGCAACTGCTTGCTGACGAGTGAGCGATATTCGCCCTTCTCTTTCGCCATCCGCACCATCCCCTCGGCATCCGTCAGAATCAGAAGATCTTCTTCTGCGATCAGCACTCGATCGCCCTTCCCGACGTTAATCCGGTACTGAGTCCGTCCGTCGGGATTCCGGCTTGGACCTGTGACAATTTCAGTCAATCCGTCAATATGCCCCTTTTGCCCATCCAAACGATGCTGCACCATCGTCCCGTCCGGAATTCTGACCCACTGGGTCGCAGCTCGCGGTGCATCTTGGTTCTGATCACTCACCTTCTTTCCTCCCTTGCAACGTAGACTCGTCCAAATTAAGAGACCGGCCCGAGATCACTGCTGTTCTTGATTCCCCCATTGGCTTCGCGAGTTCCTCCGTCGGTCGTCTGACGCCATCCCTGGGCGGATCCGCCGCGGCGGCGCCGCCGCTCATGTTCACTGCGGGCCACGTGTCCGTCCGGTCGTGACGAAGGCGGCAATGAAGCCGGGCTTCCCTCTGCGCGAGGCACCGCTTGACCGAGCAATCGCTCGATGGCTCGCAGTTGTTCCTGATCTTCCGCCGTCACAAAGGTCGTCGCACGGCCGGTGGTTCTCATTCGAGCCGTACGCCCGACGCGATGCACATAATCTTCCGGGCAATTAGGCACGTCGTAATTGATGACGTGCGCAATATTTGCCACGTCGATACCCCGTGCCGCAATATCCGTCGCCACTAATACACGATAGGTCCCTCTCCGGAATCCTTCCAGAGCCGCTCGCCGTTGCGGCAGCGTGCGCCCGCCATGGAGTACCGCCACCCGGTGACCGGCCGTATCCAACAAATTGCCGAGTCGATCCGCCCGATGCTTTGTCCTGGCAAATACGAGCACGGTATCGGATTCGGCCTGCAAGAGAGACATGAGCAGTGCATTCTTCCGGTCGTGCGTCGTGTGATGTACAGCTTGAGCGACACCCTCTGCCGTCGTCGCGGATTTCGTCACCATGACACGCACCGGGTCCTTGACGCTGGCCTGCGCCAACCGCGCCAGATCCATGGGCATCGTCGCGGAGAACAACAACGTCTGTCGCTCTTCGGGCATGGCATCCAAAATCTGATTGATCTGTTGAGCAAACCCCATATCCAGCATCCGATCGGCTTCATCCAGCACCAAAATGCTCATCGCTAATAAGCTGATCGTTCCATTCCACATATGGTCGAGCAACCGCCCCGGAGTGGCGACGATGATGTCCGGACGTTGCCGCAACCCTCTCACCTGAGCCTGCATGTCGGCTCCGCCGACAACCGTGGTGGCAAACAGCTGCAAATCTCGTCCTAATGTATCGATGGTGGCTTGGATTTGAATCGCCAATTCACGCGTGGGGGCCAGAATGAGCGCACGTGGCTGCCCCTTGGGTGTGCCGCTCAACCGCTCCAGCATCGGAATGACAAACGCCGCGGTCTTTCCTGTTCCTGTCTGCGCGCAGCCCAAGACATCCCGCCCGGACAAGGCATAGGGTATCGCCTGAGCTTGAATGGCCGTCGGTTCCGTAAAGCCGGCTTTCGTGAGATTTCGCAACAGGGTGGGGGACAGACCAAGGGAGTCAAAACTCGTAAACGCAGTCGTCTGCACGCAGCTATCCTTTCGTTGTGGATCGCATTAAGACGGGATCAGAGAACCGAGGGGAGGGTGAATCCGGAAGGAGTCAGCTCCAAACTGGACCTGGTCGCGATGCGATCGCGCGGTCCACGTTGAGGAGGTACAGCATTGGTGGACCGATGCAATGCTGCAGTAGAGCACACTCTACCGCAGGGTGCCCCTATTGGTCAACAGGAGCGCGAGTTCTCGCGGACGTCCGTACTCCGGTGGGCATGGACGACGAGGTTTGCCGAATGCCGAAAATACCCTATACTAGGTTTTAGAAAGCGAGGGCTATCTTGCGAGCACCGATTCTTGTCCTTTTCCTACTCCTAGTGTAGTGCGTCCAACGCTTCTTTACATTTGGCGACTTTGGCCCAAATACTTTCCACGGATGCGGTCCACGTGAACACGCGGGGCTTCTGGTTGTGCGTGTCGATGTATTCCCGGATCGCCACG
>WBZN01000227.1_pt1 | contig 68784 bp, 60 predicted proteins | sample 5204281 | NCBI WGS metagenome assembly WBZN01 (sample SAMN12344347, study PRJNA552823) | activated sludge metagenome | biome: Activated sludge suspended growth; feature: Nitrification reactor; material: Wastewater; isolation source: activated sludge from nitrification reactor of wastewater... | reverse complement strand
ACAACCACGGCCGCCGCCTGAAGACCCTCCGTGGCCTTACCCCTGACGAATACGTCGCACGCATATGGACAGAAGACCCCGGCCGATTCAAAATCGATCCGTACCGCCACTCCTCGGGACTAAACAGGTAACCTCTGCTTTCCTCTATAAAGTCGAGCAAAGTGGAGGTCGTGTCGACAAGCGTGTCGTCGAGATCCAGGGCGATCGTCTTCATCGGCATCCCACTTTGTGGTCTCCCGCACGGGCGGAAGGCGTCTCCCGGTAAAGCAGCCCGACGGTCGTCGCCCTCTCAATACAGGCCCCGGCCTCGCCAGGGAAGCGTCGAGGGCCATCCGACCTGTCCCGCCGCCAGCCCCGACTGCCCTGCAGGCTCCAACTGATTCAAATCCGAACATCGTTCTTTGCAAAAAAAGGGCGCCGCCGCGCTATCGCTGCGAGACTCGCGATCTCGCTGCGCGCCTTCGGTCGAAGCCCGTTGTCTCTTCGTAGCTGCCGAAACGTCGATCTCAGAGAATGCGTCAGACATCTGCGCCTTGAAGCCGAGCAAACCAAGTTTGCCGTTTTGTTTCCTTCCTCGCAGGGTGAGCTATACGGCGCTGCATTGCTCGGAGATCAATCTCCCCTGACCTCGATTCGAGCAATATTCGAAACGAAACGGCCGCCCTGTTTGTCGCCGGGCGCGACAATTCGGGCATAGGCCGGATTTCCGATCGGCTGCCCATTCGATAGATAGGCGATCATGATCTGGTGGCCGCCGAAATTTGGGGCGAGTTCACCGACCCCAAATACTACTTGGTATCCATCCGCTCCGATTACAACAACATATTTACGCAAAATGTCATTCTTGATATTCGGATTTAGATTTATCCCCGCCTTTTGTAGAAGGTCCCAAAGCAAAACTCCCGAGAACGCTTCAGTCTTTACGCTCCCACCGGCAAAATAGGTGACGTTTTGAGTGGTTTTGGGAAGGGCCAACAGATCTTTCAAATGAATTTGGCCGGGATTTTGAACCTGCCCTCCCACAGAGAACGAGATCGTGTCCCAAGCGTGCGCCATAGTGGCGACGCTGATTGCGCCGAGGAACAACAGACTGACAACGAGTCTACGAATGACGCCATGATTCATGGTGATCCCCCCCTAGGCTATAAGCCTGCAATATTTATTGCTAAAGCTACTCATGGAGCTGGAGAATGTATCTATACAGATTACATATCTAAGGCGTCGCGCGACGCCCAACTCCAATGAGCCCGCTTCAATCTGTCCGATCCTATATCCAAGCGGATATAACTCAACTCTTAATTGAAGCTGCTGTCAACGACCGCGCTTCAGAGGCGGACGCATGAGAAACATCGCCGCCTATTCGAAGCCCGCAATCGCATGCGGAACATAAGGCGCCTCGAGAGCGACGATCTCCTCCGCGGACAGATCGAGCGAGAGGGCCGCGATCGCGTCGGCAATATGCTGCGGCTTTGAGGCGCCGATGATCGGCGCGGACACCCCGGGCTTCTGCGCGACCCAGGCGAGCGCAACCTGTGCGCGCGGAACGCCGCGGCTTGCCGCGATCACGCCGACCTCATCAACCACGGCGCGGTCGGCATCCTCCATGCGGTTATAAAGCCCGGCCCCAAAAAAATCCGTCTTGCTGCGCGCCGTTTCGACCTTCCAGTCGCGCGTCAGGCGCCCGCGCGCGAGCGGGCTCCACGGCAGAACGCCGATACCTTGGTCCGCGCAAAGCGGCATCATCTCCCGCTCCTCTTCACGATAGAGGAGGTTCAAGTGATTTTGCATGGAGACGAAGCGAGTCCACCCATGGCGTTCGGCGACATGCAGAGCCTTGGCGAACTGCCAGCCATGCATCGACGAGGCGCCGGTGTAGATGGCCTTGCCGGCCTTGACCACATCGTGCAGCGCCTCCATCGTCTCCTCGATCGGCGTCGCCGGGTCCCAGCGGTGGATCTGGTAGAGATCGACATAATCGACGCCGAGGCGGCGCAGGCTGTTGTCGATCTCCGTCATAATCGCCTTGCGCGAAAGGCCCGCGCCATTCGACCCCTGACGCATGCGTCCATGCACCTTGGTGGCCAACACGATCTCGTCGCGGCGTGCGAAATCCTTCAAGGCGCGCCCGACGATCTCCTCCGAGGAGCCGTCCGAATAGATATTGGCGGTGTCGAAGAAATTAATTCCGCATTCGATCGCCTGACGGATCAAGGGCCGGCTGTCCTCCTCCGGAAGGGTCCAGGCGTGGGTTCCGCGGTTCGGATCGCCGTAAGTCATGCAGCCAAGACAAAGCCTTGAAATCTCGAGGCCCGTTCTGCCTAATCTGGCAAATTTCATCTTCGACTCCTGTGGGCTGCGCGGGCGTCGCGGCGAGGCGTGCGCCTGAGGCTATGTAAGCGATCCGTTCGGCGACTTCGCGTCACAAGCGCGGGAGCGGACCACGCCCCTTTTTTCGGCCCGTTTTCGATTGAACTTCGCGCGGATCATGGTCTAATGATCGCCGAAAAACAGCCTCGGTTTCTCCAGGCGGGGCGGCCACGGCGCGCCGGCCGCTCTTCGTCGCCGCCTATCGCGCTGACGTCAAAAAGCGGCTGATATCGAAACGGCTCACGGAACGAAAGAGGCCTGCAATGCCCGGTTTGAGCGCCCTCGATCTTGCCCGGATTCAGTTCGGCTTCACCGTTTCATTTCACATCATCTTTCCCGCCATCACCATCGGGCTTGCAAGCTATCTCGTCGTGCTTGAAGGCGTCTGGCTGTGGAAGCAGGACAGGGTCTACCGCGATCTCTATCATTTCTGGTCGAAGATCTTTGCGGTCAATTTCGCCATGGGCGTCGTCTCCGGCCTCGTCATGGCCTATCAGTTCGGCACCAACTGGAGCTATTTTTCGGCTTTTGCCGGCGGCGTCACCGGGCCGCTTCTCGCCTATGAGGTGTTGACCGCCTTCTTCCTCGAGGCTGGATTTCTCGGCGTCGCTTTGTTCGGCTGGAACAAGGTTGGCCCTGAGCTGCATTTCTTTGCGACAATCATGGTCGCGGCGGGCACGCTTGTCTCCGCGACATGGATCCTCGCCTCGAACAGCTGGATGCAGACCCCGCAAGGATTCGACATCGTCGACGGGCGCGTGGTGCCGGTCGATTGGCTGCAGGTGATCTTCAATCCCTCTTTCCCCTATCGCCTCGCCCATATGACGGTCGCTGCCTTTCTTGCGACCGCGCTGTTCGTCGGAGCCACGGGCGCCTGGCATCTTCTGCAGGGCAATGATACGGCGCGCGTCCGCAAGATGTTCTCCATGGCGATGTGGATGGCGCTGATCGTCGCGCCGATTCAGATCGAGATCGGCGACCAGCACGGACTGAACACGTTGAAATACCAGCCGGCGAAAATCGCCGCGATCGAGGGTCACTGGCAGAACAAGCCGGGCGAAGCCGTGCCGCTCATCCTGTTCGGCTGGCCGAACATGGCCAAGGAAACCACCGACTATGCGGTCGAGGTCCCCCATCTTGGCAGCCTGATCCTGATGCATGACTGGAACGGGCAGTTTCCGGGCCTCAAGGAGTTTCCGCCCGAGAATCGGCCCGATTCGGCGATCGTCTTTTGGACCTTCCGCATCATGGTCGGGCTCGGCGTGCTGATGCTGCTCCTCGGCATATGGAGTCTCTGGCTGCGGCTCAGGGGCGATCTTTACGATTCGCGCTGGTTTCTGCGATTTGCCGTAGTCATGGGGCCGGCCGGCCTGATAGCGATCATCGCGGGGTGGATGACGACGGAGATCGGCCGCCAGCCCTGGGTGGTCTATGGCGTCATGAGGACCGCCGACGCCGTCTCCAACCATTCGGCGCTGGCGCTCACTTTGTCGCTCGGCGTCTTCGTCGTGATGTATTTCATCGTCTTCGGCACGGGCCTCGTTTACATGCTGAAGATCGCCGCGATCGGACCTCAGGACCTTGGACCAGAGGCGCCCCGCCCGGCGATCGACCTCGGCGGCGACACGCCTTTGAACGAGCGTCCCTCGCGGCCGCTGTCTGCCGCCAGGGACGTCTCCCTATGACAGCCCGCCCGCCACGTCCGGCCTGCAAGGGGAGCCCGGTCCATGGGAATTGATCTTCCGATCATCTGGGCGATCATCATCGCCTTCGGCCTCATGATGTATGTCGTCATGGACGGCTTTGATCTCGGCATCGGCATCCTGTTTCCCTTCGTCGAAAAGAGGGAAGACCGCGACTGCATGGTGAACACCGTCGCGCCGGTCTGGGACGGCAACGAGACCTGGCTCGTTCTCGGCGGCGCCGGCCTGCTCGCCGCCTTTCCGCTCGCCTATTCCTTCCTCCTCAGCGCGCTCTATCTGCCGCTGATCCTGATGCTCGCCGGGCTGATCTGGCGCGGCGTCGCCTTCGAGTTCCGCTTCAAGGCCGACGAAGACCATAGATGGTTCTGGGACCAGGCGTTCGCCTGGGGCTCCTATATCACGGCCTTTTTTCAGGGCGTTGCGCTCGGCGCCTTCATCACGGGCTTCAAGGTCGAAGGGCCGTCCTATACGGGCGGCGCCTTCGACTGGCTGACGCCCTTCAGCCTGTTCACCGGCCTCGGCCTCCTCGTCGCCTATGCGCTGCTCGGCAGCACTTGGCTCATCATGAAGACGGAGGGCGATCTGCAGCGGCGCATGATCGAACTCGCGAGGCCCATCACGCTGATCCTTCTCGCAACAATCGCTATCGTCAGCATCTGGACGCCGCTCGCTCACCCGGCCGTCGCCAAGCGCTGGTTCACTTTTCCCAATCTCATTTTTTTCGCGCCCGTTCCCGTCCTCGTGCTGGCGACGACGCTCGGCATTTTGCAAATACTGAAGCGCGAAACACATGCGGCGCCTTTCGTTCTCACGCTGGCGCTTTTGTTCCTTGGTTATTCGGGCCTTGGCATCAGCCTGTGGCCGAACATCATTCCGCCGGACGTCTCGATCCGGGCCGCCGCAGGGCCGCCGCAGAGCCTTGGCTTTGCTCTCGTCGGAGCGCTTTTCATTGTGCCCATCATCCTCACCTACACCGCGTGGTCCTATTATGTGTTTCGCGGCAAAGTGAGGCCGGGCGAAGGCTATCATTGAGGCCGCCGCCGCACGCCGAAAAGGGCTGGGCGCGCCGCATCGGCTGGTTCGCGCTGATCTGGGCCCTGAGCGTCGGCGCGCTGTTTCTCGTCGCTACAATCCTGCGCGCCGTGATGTCGGCGGCGGGGCTTAAACTATGAAGGTTTCGCGCCGGAGATTCACCAGGGAACGACATTGCCGCGATAGTTCAGATAATGCAGGCCGCACTTGCCCGACTGCGCGGTGATCACATCGACGAGGCCCGGCACGCTCTCGTGGATCGACAGCGGCGCGTCCGGCCCGCCCATGTCGGTGCGCACCCAGCCCGGATCCATAATGAGAAAGGTGTGCGGATCACCGGCGTTGCGCGCCGCGAAACAGCGCATCAGCATGTTGAGCGCTGCCTTGCTGGCGCGATAGGCGTCATAGCCGCCGCTCACATTATTGGCGACGCTGCCAAGGCCGGACGACATGACGCCGATGGTTCCCCTTGGCGCAACGAGATCCTTTAGGCCTTCAATCGCCCGCATCGGACCCAGCGCATTGGTGTGCATGATCCGATCGAACTCCTCGGTCGCCACCTCGCCAATCGGACGCGGCGGATTGTCGACGACGCCGGCGTTGACGAAAAGAAGATCGAAGGTCCGCCCCTTGAGCTTTCCGTGCAGCGCGGCGCATTGCTCCTGCGACGTGACGTCGAAACAGGCTATTTCCAGAAGGCCCTCGGCTTGCGTTGCGAGGTCGTGCAGCGCAGTTCGCGCCTTGCCGCGCGCCGTCGCAACGACGCGCCAGTCACGCTCCAGATAGGTTTGCGCGATCGCCAGTCCAAGGCCGCGCGAGGCGCCGACGATCAGTGCGGCCCGTTGCTGCGACGCCATGACAACCTCCCTTTTCACGTCATGAAATGCCCCGATCGCCGCGACGCACGTCGGGGACCGCGCTCCTTTACATAATCCTTATGCCCGCCGTCTGTCTTCCTGATCGAACCTTGACGCCGATTTGAGCCATTTTTCGTCATTCGTGGCCATTCGCCCGCGCGGCTTGCGCGGGCCGAACCGGAGCCCCCCCGGAGACCTCAATGCTCGATCTCATTTTTCTCGCCCTCGGCCTTGGCGGGCTCGGCCTGCTCTACGCCTACGCCCGCGCCCTCAATCACCTCTGACGGAGGCGGTCTTGTTCGAGCCTCTCATCGGCCTCGCCGTCGCCGTCGCGCTCGGCGTCTATCTTGTCGTCACGCTTTTGCGGCCCGAGCGCTTTTAGCCCCTTGCCGGCGCATTTTCGACGCGCGCCGCGTCCGCCCCGTATCCGGAGTTGAACCATGTCCCTCAACGGCTGGCTTCAGATCGGCCTTCTCCTCGCCGTTCTCCTCATCACGGTGAAGCCGCTCGGGCTCTTCATGGCCCGCGTCTTTTCCGGGGAGCGCGTCTTCCTGACGCCGGTGCTCGCCCCGGTCGAGCGCCTTTTCTACAAGGCCGCCGGCGTCGATCCTTCGCGGGAGCAAGGCTCGCTCAATTATACGCTCGCCATGCTCGTCTTCAGCGCGGCCGGCTTTGCCTCGCTCTACGCGATCCTGCGCCTGCAGGAGTATCTGCCGCTCAATCCGCAGGGCTTTTCCGGACTTTCGCCGGATCTCGCCTTCAACACAGCCATCAGCTTCCTGACCAACACCAATTGGCAGGCCTATGGCGGCGAGACGACCATGAGCAACTTCAGCCAGATGGCCGGACTCACCGTTCACAACTTTCTCTCCGCCGCGACGGGCATTGCTCTCGCGCTCGCCGTCACCCGCGCGTTCGCGCGCTCGGGCGCCGCGACCGTCGGCAACTTCTGGGTCGATCTCACCCGCACGACGCTCTATGTGCTGCTGCCGCTCGCGATCGTCGTCGCCCTCTCTCTCCTCGCTCTCGGCGTGCCGCAAACGCTGACCGGCGCCATCGACGCGACCACGCTCGAAGGAGCCAAGCAGACGCTGGCGATGGGTCCGATCGCGAGCCAAGAGGCGATCAAGCAGCTTGGCACCAACGGCGGCGGCTTCCTCAACGTCAATTCCGCCCACCCCTATGAGAACCCCAACGCGCTGTCGAATTTCCTGCAGATCTTCAGCATGTTGGCGATCTCCTCGGCGCTCGTCGTCACCTTCGGGCAAATGGTCGGCAAGGCGCGGCAAGGCTACGCCTTCCTCGCCGCGATGGGCATTTTGCTGTTCGCCGGCGTCACCGTCGTCTACGTGGTGGAGACCTTTGGCAATCCGATTCTGACTGCGCTCGGGGTCGACCCGTCCGCCGGCAATCTCGAAGGCAAGGAGATTCGCTTCGGGCAGGCCATGACGGCGCTTTTCGTCGCCGTGACGACGGGCGTCTCCTGCGGAGCGGTCAACGCTATGCACGCGTCGCTGACGCCGCTTGGCGGCCTGGTCCCACTGTTCCTGATCGAGCTCGGCGAGGTGCTGCCGGGCGGCGTCGGTTCTGGCCTTTACGGCATGCTCGTCTTCGCCCTTCTCACCGTCTTCATCGCCGGGTTGATGGTCGGACGGACGCCGGAGTTTCTCGGCAAGAAGGTCGAGATCCGCGAGATGAAGCTCGCCGTCTTCGCAGTGCTGATCCTGCCGCTTGCGGCCCTGAGCTTCGCCGCCGTTTCGGCCGTGCTGCCCTCGGCGTTGGCGAGCCTCGCCAACGCCGGCCCGCATGGCCTCACCGAGCTGCTCTACGCCTATTCGTCGGCCGTCGGCAACAACGGCTCGGCCTTCGCGGGCCTTAACGCCAACACGCCCTGGTTCAACACGACGCTCGGAATCACGATGCTGGCCGGCCGTTTCGGCTATGTCGTCCCGGTCATGGCGATCGCCGGCTCGCTAGCGGCCAAAATCAAGGTCCCGCAATCGGCCGGCACCTTCCCGACCGACGGCAGCCTGTTCGTCGCGCTTCTCATCAGCGTCATCCTGATCGTCGGCGGACTGCAATACTTCCCGGCGCTCGCGCTCGGCCCGATCGTCGAACACTTCCTGATGCTCGTCGGCAAGACTTTCTGACAAGACTTCTAAAAGGGTTCGTCATGTCCTCTCATGCTCAACCGGCTTCGCTTTTCGAAGCAAGGCTTCTTGTCCCCGCAGCCAAGGACTCGGTCCTCAAACTTGATCCGCGCCAACTCATGCGCAACCCCGTCATCTTCGTCACCGAAGTCGTGGCGGCGCTGGTTACAGTGCTGTGGATCAAGGACTTGGTCCAGCAAACGGGCAGTCCTTTCTTCTCGGGCCAGATTGCCGCGTGGCTGTGGTTTACCGTGCTCTTTGCGACCTTTGCCGAGGCCGTCGCGGAAGGCCGCGGCAAGGCGCAGGCCGAGAGCCTGCGGCGCACGAAATCGGATCTGGTGGCGAAGCGCCTGCCCTCGTCCAAGGCGCCGATAAAGCTCTACAAGACCGTTCCGGCGACCGAGCTGAAACTCGGCGACGTCGTCGTCGTCGAGGCTGGCGAATTGATCCCCGGCGACGGCACGATCATCGAAGGCCTCGCCTCAGTCAACGAAAGCGCGATCACCGGCGAATCCGCTCCTGTCATCCGTGAGTCGGGCGGCGACCGCTCCGCCGTGACTGGCGGCACAATGGTGCTGTCGGACTGGATCAAGGTGGAAATCACGAGCGAGCCGGGATCGACTTTCATCGACCGCATGATCGCCCTCGTCGAAGGGGCCAAGCGCCAGAAGACGCCGAACGAACTCGCGCTGTCGATCCTGCTGTCAGGGCTGACGCTGATCTTTCTCATCACCGTCGTCACCCTCTGGGGCTTTGCCGCCTATTCGGCGACTGCGATTTCCGTGGTGGTGCTGGTCGCTTTGCTGGTGACCCTCATTCCGACGACGATCGGCGGCCTTTTGTCGGCGATCGGCATCGCCGGAATGGACCGGCTCATCCGCTTCAATGTCGTCGCGACGTCAGGCCGCGCCGTCGAGGCGGCTGGCGACGTCGACACGCTGCTGCTCGACAAAACGGGCACCATCACTTTTGGCAACCGCCTGGCGACGGAATTCATCGCGGTTCCAGGAATCGACGAAGGTCATCTGGCCGAGTCGATCCTGCTCGCGAGCCTTGCCGACGAAACGCCAGAGGGGCGCTCCATAGTGGAGCTCGCCAAGGTCGACTATGGCGTCAAGGAGCCGAATTTTTCAGCAAGCGCAGCCAAGATCATCCCCTTCTCGGCGCAAACGCGCTTGTCCGGCATTGACCTTGACGGCCGCTCGATCCGGAAGGGCGCCGTCGACTCCATTCTTAACCTCGCCAAGACGTCCGCTGCGGCGGCTCCGCTCGTTTTTCGTCAGGCCGTCGAAAAAATCGCGCGCTCGGGCGGCACGCCGCTCGGCGTCAGCGAGAACGACGTGCTCCTCGGCGTCATCCACCTGAAGGACGTGGTCAAGCCGGACATCAAGGAGCGTTTTGCGGAGCTGCGCTCGATGGGCATCAGGACCGTAATGGTGACGGGCGACAATCCGATCACGGCCGCCGCGATCGCCTCTGAAGCCGGCGTCGACGATTTCATCGCCGAAGCGACGCCTGAGGACAAGCTCGCCTATATCCGCAAGGAGCAGACAGGCGGCCGGCTCATCGCCATGTGCGGCGACGGCGCCAATGACGCGCCGGCCCTCGCCCAGGCGGACGTCGGCGTCGCCATGCAGACAGGCACTCAGGCTGCGCACGAGGCCGGCAACATGGTCGATCTCGACAGCAATCCGACGAAGCTCATCGAGATCGTCGGCATCGGCAAGCAGCTGCTCATAACGCGCGGATCGCTGACGACCTTCTCGATCGCCAACGACGTCGCCAAATACTTCGCCATTCTGCCCGCCATGTTCATCGCCACCTATCCCGAGCTCGGCGCGCTCAACATCATGCATCTCGCCTCGCCACAATCGGCGATCCTGTCGGCCGTCATATTCAACGCCCTGATCATCATCGCGCTGATCCCGCTGGCGTTGAAAGGCGTCAGTTATAGGCCGATCGGCGCGGCCGCCCTGCTTCGCCGCAACCTTCTGATCTATGGCGTCGGCGGACTCATCGCGCCCTTCATCGGCATCAAGGCGATCGACCTCATCGTCTCGGCGGCGCATCTCGCGTAGGGAGCAAAACATGTTGCAGCATCTGCGGCCCGCCCTTGTCCTGCTGGCGCTGTTCACGATCCTGACCGGGCTCGCCTATCCATTCGCGATCACGGGCCTGGCAGCGGTCGCCTTCCCTGGCCAGGCCAACGGCAGCCTCCTTGCCAACGCTGACGGGGTCGTCGTCGGCTCGCGCCTCATCGGCCAGAACTTCGCCAAGGACGTCTATTTCCATGGCCGTCCGTCGGCGACGAGCGCGACCGACCCGAACGACGCGACGAAGACGATCGACGCGCCCTACAACGCCGACAACTCTTCTGGCTCCAATCTCGGGCCAACCTCCGCCAAGCTGATCGACCGGGTCAAGGGCGACGTCGAGACTCTGCGCCAGCAGGGCGTCCGTGGTCCGATCCCGGCGGATGCGGTAACGGCGTCAGGGTCGGGACTCGATCCCGACATCTCGCCGGCTTACGCCAGAGTGCAGGTTGCGCGAATTGCAAAAGCGCGTAGCCTGCCGGAGGTGAATGTCGCCGCGCTCGTTGACGCAAAAACCGAACGGCCGCTTTTTGGCCTGCTCGGCGAGCCGCGGGTCAACGTCCTCGAGCTCAATCTCGCGCTCGACGGCGGCAAGGCGAAATAAAACCCGCCGCCCTGGCGACGCTGCGACGGCGCGTCGCCTTCAGGGCATGACGCCCGCAGACGGGCTCACGAAAACTGGACCGACCGGCCATGGCGGGCCTTGATCGCAGGGCGGAGAAACAGCGGCCCGACCCAGACGCCTTGCTCGCTCTGGCGGCCAAGGGCGCGCGCGGCAAGCTGACCATCTTTCTCGGCGCCGCGCCCGGCGTTGGCAAGACCTTCGCCATGCTGTCGCGCGCCAGAAGCCTCAAGGCCGAAGGCGTCGATATCGTCGTCGGCCTCGTCGAGACGCATGGGCGCGCCGAGACTATGGCGCTGCTCGAAACCCTTGAGGTTCTGCCGCGCCGCATCGTCGACTATCGTGGCCGCGAGCTCGCCGAGTTCGACGTCGACGCGGCCCTGGCGCGCCGGCCCGCGATCATCATCGTCGACGAGCTGGCGCACACCAACGCGCCGGAGAGCCGCCACCCGAAGCGGTGGCAAGACGTCGGGGAGCTGGTTCGCGCCGGCGTCGACGTCTGGACGGCGATGAACATCCAGCATCTCGAAGGCCTGTCCGACGTCGTCGCCCGCATCAGTGGCGTCGCCGTGCGCGAGACCGTGCCGGACAGCGTGCTGCAGCTCGCCGACGAGGTCGTCGTCGTCGACATCACGCCTGCCGAGCTCATCAAGCGCCTGCAGGAAGGAAAGGTCTATCTGCCGGACAATGCGCGCCGCGCCATCGACGGCTTCTTCAAGCCGGCGACGCTGACCGCGCTGCGCGAGCTGGCGCTGCGCCGCACGGCCGACCGCGTCGACGACCAGATGGTCGATCTCCTGCGCCAGAATGTGGTCGAAGGGCCGTGGGAGACCTCGGAGCGGCTTCTCGTCTGCGTCGGCGCCGGAGCGCCGGGAGAAAAGCTCGTGCGCACGGCAAGCCGCCTCGCCTGCGGCCTCAATGCGCCCTGGACGGTGGTGCACGTCGAACGCCCGAGCGACGATGAAAAGCCCCGCGGCGAAGAGGCCCGCATCGACGCGACGCTGCGTCTCGCCGAGCGGCTCGGCGCTGAGACCTTGCGCGTCCAGTCGTCTGACTTCGCCGCCGAAATCCTGCGTATCGCAAGGCGCGAAAATGTGACGCAGATCGTCGTCGGGCGTTCGAGCTCCAGGTGGTGGCGGCGTCTGCGCGGAGCTTCATTGAGCGACGCCATCATGCGGCAATCCGCGGACATCGGCGTTCACATCATCGCCGATGACGAGGCGCCGCCTCGTCATCCGCCGCGCTGGCGCCTGCCCGCCTTTGCCCTTTCCACGGCGCCGGCCCTGGCCACGGCGGCGATGGTCGGCGCAGCAGTCGCCATCGGCATGGCGTTGCAGCTCGGCGTCAATCTGCCCGATCTTTCGATGCTTTTCATGATGGCCGTCCTTCTATCGGCGGTCGCCTTCGGCCGCCCTTACGCGATCGGCGCGGCGGTTCTGTCCTCGTTGGCCTATAATTTCTTTTTCGTCCCGCCGCTCTATTCCTTCACCATCGCCGAGCCGCACGAATTTTTCGCATTGATCATCTTCCTTGTCGTCGCCATTGTCGCCGGCGGCCTTGCCGGACGCCTGCGCGATCAGGCCGACATCGCGAGACAGCGCTCGGCGAGCACGAAGGCGCTCTATGAGTTTTCGCGCAAGCTCTCGGGCGCGGCGAAGCTCGACGACGTCCTCTGGGCGAGCGCCTCGCAACTGCGGGCCGCGCTTGGCGCTGATATCGTCCTCTTGCTGCCCGAGGAGGACGAGCTTCAGGTCAAGCTGGCCTGGCCCCCCGACGCGGCGCTCGACGCAACCGACATGACGGCCGCGCGCTGGGCCTACGAAAAGGCCGAGCCGGCGGGTCGCGGCAGCGGCACCTTGCCACAGATCGCCTTCGCCTTTCGGCCGCTGCTTTCGCCGCACGGCGTCATTGGCGTTTGCGGGTTCCGGCGGGAGGCGGCGGCGCTTGATGCGGCGCAGGAGCGCGAATTTGCGGCGCTCCTCGACCAGACCGCCATCGCGCTCGACCGCGCCCTTTTGACGCGCGAGAGCGCCAAAGCCGCCGCGCTGGCTCAAAGCGAAAAGCTCAAGACGGCGCTATTATCATCCTTGTCGCATGATCTGCGCACCCCGCTCGCCGCGATCACCGGGGCCGTCACCAGCCTGCGCCAGCTCGGCGAGCGCATGAACGCGGCGAGCCGCGCCGATCTCTTGGCTTCTATCGACGAAGAGGCCGCGCGGCTTTCGCGCTTCGTCTCCAACCTGCTCGACATGACGCGACTCGAAGGCGGCGCGCTCAACGTCAAGCGCGACTGGGTCGATATTGCCGACGCCGTCCGGGCCGCCGCCGAACGCGGACGAAAGACCTTCCCCGAGCGGATGATCGACGTCAGCCTCGCTGCGGATCTGCCGCTCGTGCGCGGCGACGCCGGGCTGCTGCGGCAAGTGCTCTTCAATTTGATCGACAATGCCCATAAGTATGGAAGCGTCGGAACGCCGACGGCGATCTATGCCAGACGCGAGGGAGAGGAGGTCGTGATCAGCGTCACCGACCAGGGCAAGGGCATTCCCGCCGCCGACCTCGACCGTGTGTTCGACAAATTCTTCCGTCGCGGGAAGACCGACGGGCGGCTTGCCGGCACCGGGCTTGGCCTCTCGATCGCCCGCGGCTTCATCGAGGCCATGGGCGGAACGATCAGGGCCGAGAGCCCGGCGGCGCACAGACGCGGAACGCGCATCGTCATTCGCCTGCCCGCCGTCAAGGCCGACGCCAGCGAAAGGAAGAAGACCTGACGCTCGACCGCATTCTCGTCGTCGACGACGAGCCGCAGATGCACAGGGTGCTGAAGCCCGCGCTGAAGGCCGCGGGCTATGACGTGCGCGCCGCCGAGACGGGGGCAGAAGCGCTGAAGGCGATTGCGCTGTCGGCGCCCGATGTCGTCATTCTCGACCTTGGCCTGCCGGATATGGATGGCAAGGACGTCATTACCGAGCTTCGCTCCTGGTCGAGGACGCCGATCATCGTGCTTTCCGCGCGGGATCGCGAAACAGAGAAGATCGCCGCGCTCGACCTCGGGGCCGACGACTATGTCGAAAAGCCGTTCGGCATCGGCGAGCTCATCGCCCGCATCCGCGCGGCGCTGCGCCACAAGGCGCAGGACGCCGGCGAGATCTTGAAGGTCGAGGTCGACGGGCTGATGATCGATACGGCGCGTCGCCTCGTCACCAAGAACGGCGAGCCGTTGCGGCTGACGCCGACGGAATACGACCTCCTCGCCATTCTCGCGCGGCACGCCGGCCGCGTCGTCACGCATCGCCAGCTCCTTGGCGCGGTCTGGGGGCCGGCGCATGTCGAGGACATGCAATATTTGCGCGTCTTCATCGGCCAGCTCCGCGCCAAGATCGAGGCCGATCCGACGAATCCGCGCATCATCCAGACCGAGCCTTCGATCGGCTACCGTTTCGTCGGCGGCGAAGGGTGAAGCAAATCATCCGCCGGTGATCCATGCCGGATCGAAATAGCGGTCCGCCTCGCCGTCATAAGGCAGCCGCGTCACGTCCCAGTGCTGAACATAGCGGGCATAGGCCTTCCAGACCGGCGGCCCGCCGCCGACGAAGACGACGCGGTCCGGAAAGCGCGCCAGCACGCTTTGAGGCTCGTCCGTCGAGCGTATGATGACGAGCGTCATGGACGAGCGCGCCCACTCCGGCACGGAAGCGATGGTGCGGGGGCCTGCGATCAGCACATGGCCGCGGGTCAGAGCGAAAAAGCGCGCGACGTCTGCGCGATATTCGCGGCCCGGATTGCCCTCCCAGGGAAGAGCGCCCCTAAGGCCAAGCTGCCCCCTTTGCCCAATGGCGCAAATGACGCGAACCTCGGCCATCGTCGCCTCCCTGCCGGCGCGCAGCGGAGCGCTTACGCGCTCGGATACATGATGACCGTAAGATAGGTCATCGGCAGCTCGATAAGCTCTTCCGGGCCGTGCGGCGCGGCGGCGTCGAAGAACAGAGTATCGCCCGGCTCCAGCAGGTAGGTCCTGTCGGCGTGGCGATACAGCACCTTGCCGGTCAGCATGTAGATCAGCTCGACGCCGCTGTGCTGGAACGAGGTGTAAGGCTTCGCCTCCTGCGACAATGTGATGAGGAAAGGCTCGACCAGAATGTCCTTGCCGAGAGAGTGGCCGAGCAGCTCGTAATGATGTCCGGCCTTGGTGCCGCGCCGCTCGATGTTGACGCCGCGTCCCGCTTTGACGAAAGAGCAGTCGTGGCGCTCCTCATAGGGCGTGAAGAAGGACGACAGCGGCTGATTGAGGGCGCGCGCCAGCGATTGCAGGGTGGACAGCGACGGGGAGATCTGGCCGTTCTCGATCTTCGAGAGCATTCCCGTCGATAGGCCCGCTGCCGCCGCGAGCTCGCCGCCGGTGATGTCGAGCCTCTTGCGGTGCAAACGAATCTGCGCGCCGATCGCCTCTTCCAACGTTCTTTCGGCAATGCGCGGCGCGCCCGACCCCGTGTCGAAGGCTTCTTCGTCCGGGCTGGCCTTTTCGGATTTCGTCAACGCTACGCTCCCTTGCCCGCGGCCGTCGGCCTTCCTTGCTCCTTCTATATGAGCCGCTCCCGCCGCGCCATAACAAGAAAAATGACGAGAGCGATCCAATATTTCTGTCATATCGACAGCTTGCCGGGCCCTCGTCACCATTCGTATTCGGCGCCGACGCCGATCGACGCGCCGCCGGTCGCGTCGATCGCGCCTTTCGCCTTCAACTGCTTGTAGATAGTGACGCCCATGCCAACTCCGGTCTGCGAAGGGGTCGCGCCGGTGTGGACGCCCAGACTGACCCGGTCGCCAAGGAAATTCGACAGGGGGTTGCTTGAGCCCGCGGCGCCGAGCCCAAGCGAGCGGCGCAGGCCTTCGAGCGCGTCGGTTCCGCCGGAATAAATCGCGACTGCCTGCGCGAGCGCCAGAGCTTGCGTCGGGGAGAGCTGGCCGGACGGCGCGCCGAAGAGAAGGCGCGACAGAATTTCATCTTGTGGCAGACTGGGGCTCGACGTGAAGGCGAATTGCGGATCGGAGGGGTCGCCGGTGATCGCCACGCTGATCGATGCGCCACCGGCCTGCGCCGTCGCCAGAAAATCGAGCTCCGGCGACAGATTGCCGGCGAAGGTGAGATTGGCCCGCGTGAAATCGAGATCGGAGGTCAACACCTTGAGATTGCCGCGCACGAGATGAAAGCTGCCGACCGGCGTCGGCGTCGCGAGCGTGCCGGCGAGCTTGACGCTGCCGTCAAGCTGCGCGTCGAGACCGCGGCCGCGAATCCGGATGCGGCCCGGCGCCGCAACCGTGAGATCGAGCGCGGCGTCGAAGGCTGGCGCGTTGCTGGCCCGCCTCGCCTTGGCGGCGATGGCGAGCCGTGCGGTGGCGGAAGGCGTCGGGCCGATGTGGCGCGTTCCATTCAGCGGCTGCAGCGTTTGCGGCAGTCGATCGGGAATGGAAATATCGAGCGAGAGAATATCGACTCGGCCGCCTAAAGTCGGACGCCGCGCCAAAGCCCCCGAGACAGAAAGGTCGAGATTGAAAAAACCGGTCGCCAGGGCGCTGCGGATGAGTTCGGCGTTCTGTCCGCGGATGCGGATGTCGCCCGGGAAGCCCGCGTCCGGATCGAGCCTTATCGAGCCTGAGGCCGCCACCTCGCCCCCATTGCGGCCGCGAGCCGATGCGCTCTCGATCGAGACTCGGTCGCCCTGGGCGACGAGGCGGACGCGGACGGCGTCGAGACGGACGCCAAGCGCAGCGTCCTGAAACACGCCGTTCTGAAGCATGATAGAGCCCGACGCCTGCGGCTTTTCGAGCGTTCCGGCGAGCCGCAAGTCGATCGCAACCGACCCGGAGACGCTGCGCCCCGCGGCGGCCATTGTCCGGTTGGCGACCGAGGCGTCGAGATTGCCTTTGACCGCGAGATCCAGCGGCCCGTTTTTCGCCAGCGGCGCGGAGCCCGTGACCCGCAGTCGTCCGGCTTGGCCCGCGGTGAGCGTGGCGTCGATCGTCGCGCGGCCATTTTCGAACCGACCCGAGGCGTCGAGGTCGATCGACAGCAGGCCGGCGTCGCGGGTCTGCGGCGCCGTGAGTTTGGCGATTTTGAGCCGGTAGCTTCCCGCGGGGGCGGAGGCGGCGCCCGTGACCGCCGCTTCGCCGTCGAGCGTTCCCGAAAGGCCAAGGCCGGGTGAAAAAATGTCCGCAACGGAAAGCGGAACGGCGCGGGCGTTGGCCTTGAGGTCGAGCTTTCCCCCTACATGGCCGTCGATCGTCAGGCGGCCGCCGCCGAGATTGAAAGAAAGATTGCGGAGAACCGCGCCGGCGTCCTTGATCACGACGCTTGTGGGAGCGGCGAGGCTGATGCGGTCGCGGCCCCGCGCGGCTTCGAATTTCGAGACGTCGAGCCGCACGGGATTGTCGGCGACGAGCTTCGCCCGCGTGTCGAGATTGAAACCCCGCGCCACGGCCGAGAGCATGAGATCGCTGCCGCCCGCCGTGTCCTTCGCGCCGAGCCTTATGCGCGAGATCGTTTCGCCGCCAAGGCGGGCCGCGTCGGCCGAAAGGGCGCCTGCGATACGGGGCCTTGCATAGACATCGCTTACGGCGAGGTCGGCGGCGAGCTTGTCGAGACCCAAGCCGAAGGCCTCGATGCGCAGGGCATCGGCCTTTAGAGCTGCGTCCTGCCGCTCCCCTTCGTGCGTCAAGGTCACATCGGCGTTGAGAGAGCCAGACAGCTTTCGCAGCGCCAGCGCGGAGAGATCGTCGAGGTCCCCGGCGTGGACGGCAAGGCGCCCGGCGGCGAAATTCGCCGCGTCGAGGCTGAGGCCGCCCTGCGCGGTCACGGAGGCTATCGCGATATCGACCTCGTCGAGAACGGCGCCGCCGCCCTTCGGCAAGGCGACGTGCAAGGCGGCCCGCGCGGGCTTGCGCTCGATCTCGCCGTCAAGCGTGATCCGCGCCTCGGGCGCTTCGCGAAGGTTCGTCGCCACCGCCCCGATCTCGAGCCGGGGGACCGGGCGCTTCAAAAGCGTTGCGTCGACAAGGCTGATCCTCGCTGTCGCGTCGGGGCGGGCGAGGTCGCCCGTGACATGCACCGAGATCTCGCCCCGCCCCGAGGCGCGGGCGTCAGCCTTGGCGAGATCCGGAACTGTCATCAGCGCGGTCAGATCTGCGAGCTTCGGCGTGATCGCTCCATCGACGCGCGCGCTGGCGTTAGGGCCGGTCAAGCGCAGATCATCGAAGCCGAAGCCGCCGTCGACGTCGAGCCGCGTACCGCCCACGAGCGTCAGTTTGCCGCCATAGAGGCCGTCGATGGCGGCGATCCCTGTCGCAAAGCGGTCGATGGCGGCATCGATTTTCGCTGTATAGCGGTTCGAGCGTGGCGTGCCTTCAAGATCGGCCGTGAGCGTCGCCGCGCCTTTAAGCGCCAGTCCCGAGGCCGCGGCAAAACGCGAAAGATCTGGCGCCGAAGCGGCGAGGCGGCCCTTCAACTCCGCCCGCCCGGCGCGTCCCTTGAAATCGGCTTTGAGCGTCTCGGAACGGATCTCCAATGTGTCGAAATCGATGGCGCCCTTGGTCGTGGCGAGACCCCGAGCGCGAAACGCCGCATCGGCGCCGACCGCTTGCGCCAGAGCGGGATTGGCGAGCGCAAGGCCTTTGACCTTGGCGTCCGCGGCAATGTCGAGCCGCGTCGAGGCCAGGGTCAGCGGCCCGTTCGGCGTGGCCTTGAAGGCGCCGTCGAGACGGCTTAGCGAGGCGGACGGCAATCGCGCATCTTCGACGGCAAGGGTCGAATCGATTGTCGGCGCGTCAAGCGCGCCGGCAACGTGAGCGTCGAGCGCAAGGCGCCCGATCGAGACATCCTTCAACGAGGTGCCCGCCGGGCCATTCGGCACGTTCCTGGCCGAAATCCTGAGATCGGCGCCTGCAGCGGTGGAGACGGCGCCTGAAATGTCGAGCCGCGCCGCGGCGGCGACGAGGCTTATTCCCCTGACCGCGACCGCGCCGTCATCGCCGAAGAACAGATCGCCATTGAGCTTCGTCGCGCCCGCAAAGACGGGGGCCGCCATCTGCGGCAGCATCCCGGAGGCTTCCGCCGCAAGATCGAGCCCAAGCCTGCGGCCGGCGCCCTCGCGATTCAGCGAAGCGTCTCCCTTCGCGTTGACGCCGGGGCCGGCGTCGAAGACGAGCTTGGCGTTGAAGGCGTCGAGCGCGCCGCTTCCGTCGATGTCGAGCCGCACCGGGGGGCTGTCTGGAATCTTGGCGAGCTCTGAGAGAATGCCGCCGGCCGGCTCGTCGAGATGGACCTTGAGGTCGAGCTTGTGCGTGTCCGGCACGAGATTAAGGCGCACATTGAGCGTTGCAGGCTTGTCGAGCCTCTGGGCGTCGAGGAACAGCTGGAGGCCTTCGGCGGGGGGCCCAAGCTTGGCGTAACCGCCGGTCGAAAAACTCGCGGCGACGCCGAGCACGGGCTCGGCGAGGTCGATCCGCGCCAGCGCGAATTGCTTGACCTCGACCTTGACCGGCAGCTCGGGCAGGATCGGCTGATCCTCGCCCGCGACCGGCGCCTCGGCGGGAATGGGGCGCCGCGCCATATTCGCCTGCTCGATGTCGAGCTGGTCGATCTCGAGCCGGCGCTGAAGCAGGGCGAGCCGGCGCCAGACGATGCGGACGCGGTTGACGCTGAGCCAGACGCCGTCGCGGTCGGCGATCTTGAGGTCGCGGACCGTCGCGTCCGAGGAGAGCGCGCCGTCGATGGAGCCGATCGATACCCGGCTCGTCGGCGTCGAGAGCGCCCGCGAGAGGAGATCGGCGAGCACGCTTTTCTCCTCTTCCGCGGCGAAGCTTCGCGCCGTTACAAACCCCAACCCGCAGAGGGCGAGCAGCGCCGCCGCGAGCCCCAAGGCTCGGCCTTTCCCGGCAAGGCGCCCGAGCAGCGCGCGAATATGGGGGCCTGCTTTCAAAACGGCTGTCCGATGCTGACGTAGAAAACGACAGGATAATCATTCGGCCGCGGATCGAGCGGGCGGGCGATGTCGACCCGGATCGGCCCGATCGGCGTGTAATAAATCAGTCCGAGCCCGGCCGACATCCGCGTGTCGCCGGAGCCCGAGGGCAGCGAGCCGGTAAAGGCGCCGCCGACGTCGAAGAAGGGCGCGACGCCAAAATTGTCAAACACCCTGATGCGCGCTTCGAGGGTCGCGTTGAAGGCGCTGAGGCCGCCGATCGTATATCCGAGCGGGGTCGAGGGGCCGACCGTCTGATAGCGATAGCCGCGGATCGTAGCGAGGCCGCCCTCATAAAAGCGGTAATTCGCCGGAACGCCGGCAAGGCCGCCGGTCTCGCCGAAGATCGAGCCGAAGCCGGCGCGGCCCGCGATGATATAGTCGGCCTCGTCGTCGATGGCGTAATAGGCCGACGCCGTCACGCTCGCCTTGGTGAAGCCGGCGCTGCCGAAAAGCGACGGATAGGGCGTCGCCTGGGCGACGACGCGAAAGCCGTGGGAGGGGTCGAGGAGCTTGTCGGTCCCGTCATAACGGAGCGTGATGGGAACCCCGACGAGCGTGTAGTCGACGCGGCCGAGCGCGTCGGTCGCCTCGCCCTTCTCGAATTTCAGCCCGGCCTGGAAGGAGAGGGACTCGTCGATGCGATAGCGCAGCGCCGCCGTGCCGCCGGCGAGCTGATAGGCGTAGCCGCCGAAACTGCCGCCGCCCGAACGGTTCTCCTCGGCCGCCGCATCGAGCAGAAAATCGACCCGCGAGCCGGCGAGCGCGGGCTTCATGAAGCTCAGCGCCGCGCGTCCGCCAAGCCCGGAATTGTTGAAATTCTGGACGCCTTTGAAAGTGTTGAAAGAATTTGCCGTGATGCCGTAGATCGGCGGCGCGTAGAAGAGGTCGCCCTCAAGGCGCAGGTTTTCGGCGCCCCCGAAGAGATTGCGGTTTTCGTAATAGACGCTGCCCGTCGGGCCGTCGACGGTCGAATAGCCGGCGGTAAAGCCGATGAGATTATTGGCGCGGTCGCCGACTTCGATGAAAATCGGCAGATTGCCGTTAGCGTCGAGCCTGTCGCCTTCGCGGATGCGGACGGAGCCGACGGCGGGAATCGAGCTGATCGAGCGGCGCGTGTCGGCGACCGCCTTCGGCGTATAGGGCTGACCCGGCTGGAGATAGATGAAGGAGCGCACGATCGACGGATCGAAGCCATTAGGTCCCGTCAGCGAAACGTCGCCGAACCCGGCGACGGGGCCGGGATCGACGGTAAAGGCGACGTCCATCGTCAGGGCGGCGTGATTGACGACCGGCTGCGGCAGCGGCGCCTTGACGAGCGGATGCGACTGGCTCCGGAAATAATCGATCAGCCTTGCATTGGCGGCGCGAAGATCGGCGGCGACGGCCGGATCGCCCGGCTTCAGTTTCAGCACATGGGGGGGCAGGATATCCGGCGGAAAAGGCGCGCGTGCGGCGTCGAGCACGGCGACCTCGCGGAGATGGAAGAGCGGCCCGGTCACGGCGGCAAGCGTGATCGGGACGACAGCGCGATTGCGGTAGGCGTCCGCGGCGCGGGCGAAGGCTTCGTTATCGCCGCCGTTGAGCTCAATCCGCGTCTCGCCGATCGCGGCGTAAAGCCGGGCGTTGTAGTAGCCGGAGGCCCAGAGAGCGTCCAGCATCGGCGCAAAATCGGCGGCGAGCCTTCGCGCCAGCGTCTCCCCGTCCGGCGGAGGATCCTGCCGCAACCTGTAAAGGTTGGAGCTGTCCTGCAGCGCCTGCTTGAGGCCGCCAAAGAGGCTGTCGAAGCCGCCGCCGCCTTCAACGACGAATTCAATGCTATAGGGCAGCGTCGTCGGCGAGGGATTCGGCGGCTCGTCCGAGCCGAAGAGGCCGAAAAAGCTGAAGGCGGCGGCCGGGCGCGACAGCGCTGCAGGCGCAAGACCTCCGGCAAGAGCAAGGACGACGAGAAGACGCCCTGTCCCTTCGACGCGACCCATCAAACCTCCCAACGCCACGCCTCCGGACGCCGCCGCTTGCGCCTGGCCGCGCCGCCTGCGTGGCCGAGGCTCGCCCGCGAACGCCACGGGCGCCTCCATCCTAGAGTCATGATGGCAAATTATGAAGTTTCGGCGCCGGGACGAGGTTAATGGGCGGTCGGAAGCGCTGGGCATGTTCCGAAAAAATTGGCCGGCTTTTTCGACGAAAACATGCTCAAACCTATTGATCTGACGCGATTTCTCGTCGACCGGGCAGTCCATCCGGTCGGGAAGGCGCGCCAGGCCCGACCTGTTGCGGTTGGCGAGCGCGCCGTCATCGAGCGGATTGGCGAGATTAAGCGGCAGCTTCACGCCGAGCAGGCAATACCGCCGTCGACGACGGCGATCGCGACGGGCTCGAGGCTTTCCGACCGAGGAGGCGCGGGCGGCTCGAGCCTCGCCGGCGTTTGAGTTGCCAGCTCATTGTCCGACCAGTACAGTCAATCCGGCCGGCAAGACGACAGGAGCGCGCCATGGGGCCTCTCGTTCCCCCCTTCACCCGCGAGACGGCGGCTGCAAAAGTTCGCCTTGCGGAAGACGGCTGGAACAGTCGCGATCCGCAGCGGGTCAGCCTCGTCTATACCGAAGACAGCCGCTGGCGCAATCGCGCCGAATTCCTGAACGGCCGCGCCGAGATCGTCGCCTTTTTGACGCGCAAATGGGCGAAGGAGCTCGACTACCGGCTGATCAAGGAGCTCTGGGCATTCGAGGGCGCGCGTATCGCCGTGCGCTTCGCCTATGAGTGGCATGACGACAGCGGCAGCTGGTTCCGCTCCTACGGCAACGAGAACTGGGAGTTCGACGAGGCCGGCCTGATGCGGCGGCGCTTCGCCTCGATCAACGATCTGCCGATCTCGGAGGCCGACCGCAAATATCACTGGCCGCTCGGGCGGCGTCCCGACGATCACCCCGGGCTCTCCGACCTGGGGCTTTAGCGGCGCCCTCCCGCGCCTCCGATGCTGCGCCCTGTGCTGGCGCGCACGGCGGCCGTCGTCGCTCGGTAGCACTCTCTTAACCATGGTAGGAGAGGGCCATGACCGAAGCCATCGACCATCTTAGCGACATGCTCGAGCGTCTGAAGGGGTTGGCGCTGCGCTGCGCCTGGATTCTTCTCGCCGTCGTGCCCGCGATCCATTTTTTCGACATCAATGGCGTTGTCGGAAGCCTGCTGGCGAAAGCCAGGGCGATGCAGCTCGACAGCGTCGACCTCGAAGGATTTGGTGCGAAGATCACCCTTCACACCGTGACCGAGGCGCTGAAGGGCGTCGGGCAGGCCGATTCGGCCAAGCAGAAATCGGCCTTTGCGGCGGCGCAGGATCTCACGAAGGACCAGTTCGTGCGCCTGATGAATGTCGGGCGCGTCAAGAACACATGCGAATTCGCAAACCCGGACCATGAGGCCCGCCGCTTTGCCGAGCTCGATCATCGGCTGGAGTACAAAGGCCTCGTCACGCTCGCCGACGATCCGGCCGCACGCAAGGCGTTGATGAGCAAGCCGGTCGGCGCCTTGGGCCGCCCGACGAAATGCTACGTCATGGCTCTGACGCCGCTCGGCTATGACGTCGCCAGCGCGCTCATCGCATCGTTCAGCGAAACATTTGCGACAGCGTCCGACGGCAAATCGTGACGCGGCGGGACGGTGGGTGTCGGAACGGCCGCAAGGCGCGTCTATAATAGAGCGCCCGGCTTCTACCGCACGAAGCCCAGAACGTCCTTGACCGCCGCCATATTCTCCGTGGCGATCGCCTTCGCCCGCGCCGCGCCGTCGGCGAGCACGCCATCGATATAGGAGGCGTCGTCTTTCAGCCGCTTCATCTCCGCGCCGATCGGGCCGAGCTTCGCGACAGCGAGATCGACCAGCGCCGCTTTGAACGCCGAGAACTGGCCGCCGCCAAAGCTTTTCAGAACCTGCGGCTTGGTCTCGCCGTTCAGCGCCGCGAAGATGCCGACGAGGTTGTCGGCCTCAGGCCGACCTGCAAGGCCTTCGATCTCCGAGGGCAGCGGCTCAGGATCGGTCTTCGCCTTGCGCACCTTCTGCGCAATGGCGTCGGCGTCGTCCGCAAGATTGATGCGCGAATAATCGGACGGGTCCGATTTCGACATTTTCTTGGAGCCGTCGCGCAGGCTCATCACGCGGGTGGCGGGTCCCTGGATCAGCGGCTCGGGCAACGGAAAGAACGCTTCGCCAAAGCCGTTGGCGGCGATCGACGGGCCGAAGTCGAGGTTGAACTTCTGCGCAATGTCCCGCGCGAGCTCCAAATGCTGCTTCTGGTCCTCGCCGACCGGAACATGGGTCGCACGATAGAGCAGAATGTCGGCCGCCATCAGGCAGGGATAGGCGTAAAGGCCGACGGAGGCGTTCTCGCGGTCCTTGCCGGCCTTCTCCTTGAATTGCGTCATGCGGTTGAGCCAGCCGAGGCGGGCGACGCAATTGAACACCCAGGCGAGTTCGGCGTGCTCGGCGACCTGGCTCTGGTTGAAGATGATATGCGCCTTCGGATCGATGCCGGCGGCGATGAAGGCCGCTGTCACCTCGCGGATCGAGGCTTTGAGCTCCTCGGGATTTTGCGGCACGGTGATCGCGTGGAGATCGACGACGCAATAGATGCAGTCGTGGGTGCGCTGCAATTCGACGAATTTGACGATGGCGCCGAGATAATTGCCAAGATGCAGGTTTCCCGTCGGCTGCACGCCGGAGAAAACCCGTTCAACGAATTGCGCCATTCCAAGGAGCCTCCGGGCTGTCTTCGGGAGGCAGCGCTATCGCAAGCTTTTGCCGCGAACGCAAGGCGCTGGGCTCGGACGCCGCGCGCTCCGCTTGAACGGCGACGCGCCGCCTAAGCCAGTACAATTTGGCGGACGAAGGCCTTGAGCTCACTCAGTTCCTTGAAGACTGGGACGCCCGAGACGTTGGAGGCATTTTCCAAATAGGCGGCCACCGCTTGGGGTTTATATCTCCAGGCCAGCCGCAACTCACTCGCCGTGCCCGCGCCACCCGGCAAGGCGATAACAACGTTGGAGCTTAGAATATTGATGTGATTGCGAGACTCCAGCCGCTCGCCCTCGTTGCCGCTCTTATGCAGATGCGTAAAAATAGGCAGCTCGACCCATTCATTTGGATAACCTGGTCTGGGGGCGACATCCTGGGCGCCGGCGGAGGGGATGACGCCGATTGACAGCCCTTTGCGGTTGGGGGTCTCGCAAAATCCCTTGCCAACCTCCGCCATCAGGCCGCCTCCGCCTCCCGTCAGGAGGTGGACGCGCTCCAGAGCGAGCCAGGCTCCAAGTTCCCTTGCCTTCTCGGAAAATTCGGGTTTGTCACGGCCAGAGCCCATGACGCCGACGATCGGAAGGCGAGACGTCATCAGAACCTCGGTTGTCGGGCTCGCCATGCTGCCCGTTAACGAGCGCGATTGGAGGCCGGAAGGCTTGCCGCTTACGTTTCCTCCTTGCCCTGCGTGATAAGCCTCGCGCTGCGGTGTCCCCACACATAAATCCACAACCAGCTCAAGGCGACGCCGAGGCGGTTGCGTAGGCCGATGAGGAAGTAGATGTGGACGATCCCCCAGAGCCACCAGGCGAGCGCGCCGCGCACCTTGATGCGGCCAAAATCGGCGACCGCCGCGCGCTTGCCGATGGTGGCGAGGCTGCCGGTGTGCTTGTACTGGAACGGGCCGGGGACGGGGCGGCCCGCCAGCCGCGCCTTGATGACCTCGGCGACATAGGCGCCTTCCTGCTTCGCCGCCGGCGCGATGCCGGGGACGGGGTTGCCGTCCGGCCCCTTGATCGTCGCGGTGTCGCCGATCACGAAAACGTCGTGACGGCCGGGGGCCGTCAGATCGGGATTGACGAGCACGCGGCCGACGCCGTCGGCCGGCGCGTCGAGCCATTCGGCGGCGCGCGAGGCCTTGACCCCCGCCGCCCAGAGAATCGTCTTTGAGGCGAGGCGCTCATCCCCGAAGACGACGCCGTCGGCGCTACATTCGGAGACAGGCTGGCCGAGCTTCACTTCAACGCCGAGCCGTTCGAGCGCCTTCGCCGCATAGGCCGAGAGGTCTTCGGTGAATCCCGGCAGGATGCGCGGCCCCGCCTCGATCAACACCACCCGCGCGCCGCGCGTGTCGATGCGCCGGAAGTCTTCGACCAGATTTTCGTGCGCGAGCTCGGCCATGGTTCCGGCAAGCTCGACGCCGGTCGGGCCGGCGCCGATGATGACGAAAGTGAGCAACGCCGCGCGGCGCTCCGGATCCGACTCGCGCTCGGCGCGCTCGAAAGCAAGGAGCATGCGCCGCCTGATCTTGGTCGCGTCTTCGAGCGTCTTGAGGCCGGGGGCGAAGGGCTCCCATTCGTCATGGCCGAAATAGGCGTGCCCCGCGCCGGTCGCGAGGACCAGCGTGTCATAGGGGATTTCGGCGCCGTCTTCGAGCAGCACGAGCCGTTTCTCGGCGTCAACGCCGGCGACGACCCCGAGCAGCGTCTCGACGTCCTTGCGCTTGTGCAGAAGATGGCGCACGGGCCAGGCGATCTCCGAGGTCGAGAGGGAGCTCGTCGCCACCTGGTAGAGCAGCGGCTGGAACAGATGGTGGTTGCGTCGGTCGACGACCGTGATCGCGACCGGAGCGTCGGCAAGATTATGGACGGTCTGCAGGCCGCCGAAGCCGGCGCCGACGACAACGACTCGATGATTTGCGTTTGGATTGGTCAACGCCTCGCCTCGCTTTTTCAATGCACCTCGACGGCCATAACCCTCTCGCGGGATGCCGCGAGGTCATCCTTCGACAACAACGCCGCCGACTTGAACTCGCCAACGGCGGTCGCGCCTGTGGTGACGTCAACCGCGGCGACCTTAAGGATGCCGTCGAGATTGAGGGTGTAGGTGACGTCGATTTGCGACTGCGCCGGCAGCGGATTTTTGAAGACGACCTCCGCCGAGCCAATTTCCTCGCAATCCTGCAAAGGCACGACATGCTCGTCGCCGGTCACCCGGTGGTTGTTCTGCATGACGCTCAAGATGACGCGCGTTTGCTGATCGGCGACGGTATAGACCGGACGCACGACGTTGATCGGCAGCGGATCGTCGGCCTGAATGAGATTCATTACCTCGTCCTGGTCGGTCTTTTTGTTGAAGATCACGATGCCGAAACTCTTGGCCGTGACCGTCGTGAGGACGATCTTGTTCAGCTGCGTCACCGCCTTGGGCGTCATCCCGGTCGCGGCGGCGACTTTCTTGACGGCCTGGGCCCGGCTCACTCCGGGCTCCATCAGCCGCTCGATCTCCTCATCGATCTGATATTTGTAGCCAATGAGGGCGGCCCCCTTGGCGACGATTTGATTGGGATCCCTGCGCAATAGCTTGCATTGCGGAAATTCCTGCTGCAGCCTCGCCTCGACCTGCGGCATAAAGGTCGAACCGCCGACCAGCAAGATGGTTTCGATTTGCACCCCTTGCTCGCAGCCCCGTTCAAACAGCATTTTGGTCAAGGCGATCGTGCGGTCGAGCCGGGCCCGCGTCAGTTCCTCGAAACGTTCGCGGGTCACCTCGACGGCCACCATATGGAGGCCGGATTTCACTCTCGCCTTAAAGGAATGGCGTGAGGACAGAGCGATCTTGCATTTTTCGGCTTCGCTCGTCAGCTCCTGCCGCGCCTGCGGATCGGCCAAGAACTCGGCCGGCGATATGCCGGTCGCCTCCCGGAATTTCTCCACCAGGAACGTCGCCAGATCTTCGTCCCAGTCCTTGCCGCCGAGATTCTGGTCGCCGACGGTCGACAGGATCGTGCCCGGCACGCGCAGCAAGGTTCCATCGAAGGTGCCGCCGCCGAGATCATAGACCATGATGGTCTGGTCCTCGATGGCGTCGACGCCATAGGCGAAGGCGGCGGCCATGGGTTCGGGAACGACGAGCCGGACGTTGAGCCCGGCGATCGTCCCGGCCTGCCGCGTCGCCTCTTTCTCGACATTGCCGAAATAGGCGGGACAGGTGATGACGGCGTCTTCGATCGTTTTGCCGAGCACATGCTCGGCGTCGCCGGCGACCTTTCTCAAGATCAGCGCGGAGACGTCCTGCGGCCGATAATCGCGGTCCTCGAAGCGACGCAGCCAGTGCGCGTCGCCCATGTGCCGCTTGACCGTCTGCACAATCAGATCCGGATAGACCATGCCAGCGTCTTTGGCCGTCTGGCCGACCGCAACATTGTCGCGCGATTCGAAGTAGACGATCGAGGGCGTCGTCAGCGCATTCTCGGAGTTTGGCGCGACGACAGGGCGGCCGTGCTCGTCGACATAGGCAATGCAGGAATAGGTCGTGCCGAGATCAATCCCGACGACTGGTTTCGATTCCATCAGATGCTCCGTTCGCTGTCAGACGCCTGGCGCGGCTGCGGCTTGTCAGAACCGGGGCGCGCCGCCGAGTAGATCAAGACCTTCTCCTTGCTCAGCATCGTCAAGCCGTGCTCAAATCCGGGTTGTGTCGTCCTGGCGATGCGGCCGACCAGCTCTGGTCGCGATGTCTCGACCGTTCCCGCCAAAGCGTGCCGGCGCGCGTCAAAACGGTCTTCGTCGGCCGCGGAGTGAAACATCTCGACCCCGCGGGCGGCGAGAAGGTCGGCGATCTCGTCGCGAAAGCTGTCGAACAAGCCGATGATCCGCTCGGGCGTCAGCGCCGCTGGATCTTCGCGCGCGATCCCGCTGATGAGACGGCCGGCGTCAGCGTGCAGCTTGATGACCGCGCTGATCAAGGGCTGCCCGGCCTTCGCCAGCAAATCGCTCTTATAGGCTTGAATCTCGTCGTGCAGACGATCGATCTGCTTTTCCTTGAAGCTGTCGAAGGCGAGCTTCTGGTTGAACGCGTCGAGCAGGCGCTCCTCGAGATTGGCGAGCTGGACGACGAGGTCCGTCTGAGGCGAGCCGGCGCTGTCCGCCGCCGCGGCGGCGTCCCGGCTTCCCGCATCGCCTGACGGATCGCCAGCGACCGCCGCCACGCCGGGGACCTCCCCGGGGCGGGCCTTGCGCGACGCGGGACGGCCGTTCCGAGCTTTTATGGCGGCCCCCCCGCCGGCGGCCAAGTCGGGCAGGCCTTGGTCAGGCAAATCTTGGTCACGCAAGATGAGAAAGCTCCCGAAACCTCGTGGCAAGCTACGCTGCTGTACAACGGAGGGCGCCGGCAGGTCAAACTTTTATTGCAGCGCAGCAAAATCGGGCAGGACCGGCGCTGTAGGACGTCGCGACAAAAAGTCGCTGGAGGGCCTGCATCGGCCCAGCGCTGAAAATCCGCTCCTGGGCGAGAAAATGGGCGTGAGCGGTCAGAAGGCGGTAGGTTTTGCGGCCTTGCGCCCGATACTTGGCCGTCCAAAGGGCAGTTGTGGCAAATTTGAATCGATATTGCGACGCAATATATCTGCTTGACCTGTTGTGCGTTGCACTATAGGGCGTTAGCGCGGCGCCTCGATCAAGCGGCGCGGCTCGTCAACGAAAAGGACGCTCAGATGGCCAAATATTTGGAAGACCTGCAGAAGCTCGGCAAAGAACAGTTCGAAGCCGCCACCACTTCGCAGTCCTGCCTGATCAAGAACATCCAGACGATCGCCACCGAAACCACCGAGTTCTCGAAGAAGTCGATGGAGAGCGGCGCTGCTTTCCTCGAGCGGCTGCTCGGCGCCAAGTCTCTCGACAGCGCCATCCAGATCCAGTCGGACTATGCCAAGACGTCTTACGAGGCTCTTGTCGCCCAGGCGACGAAGATCGGCGAACTCTGGTCGAGCCTTGTCAAGGACGCTTTCAAGCCGATCGAAGCCGGCATGACCAAGGTCCAAAGCTACCGCGAATAAGTCTCGCGGGGGGACGGCCGCGACGAGGCCCCGCAAGGGCCACGGCGGTCTGGCGCAAGCGGCCTCTTGGAGCAGGATGCGGAAAAGCGGAAACCGGTTTTTCGCGTCTCTCCTGCTCTGACCGCCTGCTCCATTTGCCTGCTCTTAGAGCGTTTTTCGCTCAGGTTGCATCGTATCCAGCGGCGGCGAAGCGTTCTCGGCGCGGCGCCGAGGCCGGGAGGCGCGCAGCGCTATTTCTTCGCAACCGCGTCTTGATAGATCGCCATCGCGCGCTCTCCATAGGCATGCCAGCCGCCAAAGCCCCGCACCTTGGCGAGCGCTTTCTGGCCCATGACGGCGCGCTCCTCTGGATGGTCGGCCAGAAATTGCATGCGATCCGCCAGCGCGTCGACATCACGGATCGGAACAATCAATCCTTCGTCGCCATTCGTGACAATGTCTTCGGCGCCCGTATTCGTGGTGGCGATCACCGGGCAGCCGCAAGCCATGGTCTGCGCCAGCACGAGTGCGAGCCCCTCCTCGATGCTCGGCAGAACCATGACATGGCTGCGGCTCATCAGCGTCTTGAGCTCGGTCTGCGGCACGTGCCCGAGGGCCCGCGCATTCGCCGGCCACAGCTTGCGCCGATGCAGCATCTCCATCACCTCATGCTCGATCGAACCGACGAAAGTCAGGCTTTTGGCTGGATGGTCGATCTTCTGAAACGCCTGGACGAGATAGGGGACGCCCTTGCGCAGGCTCATCGCCCCGACGAACAGCACGTCGAAACGTTCTTCAGGCGGCGTCCCGACCGGCTCGAAGCGCGAGAGGTTCACGCCGTAAGGCAGCTTGCGCATTTTCTCCGGAGCGACGCCGCGGTCGATGAAGGTCCGATAGACGAAGCTCGAGGGAACGGTGATGCGGTCAGCTTCCGCATATTCGGCCTCCTCGGCCTCGATCACGCGCGGGTCAACGCCTTTTCCGTTGATCCCCCAGCGATCATATTCCTCCCGATGAAGCTCGTTCTGGGTTCGTATATGCGACGAGCCGCGGTCGCAGACGAAACGCGCGCCACGGCTCTTCGCCCGCTTGCCGGCGGCGAGCGCCGAACCGGACAGGCCGACATAGACGTCGCAGGGCGGCAGCTTGTGGGCGACGAAGGCGCCAAAGCTTAGAGCGTCGAGCCGCTCCCAGGCCCAAATCAGCGGCGCCGGCACGCGGCTGCGCCACGGGAAAGCCATATAGGGCGCATGGACAAACGGGAAGCTGTGGATCAGCTCCTGCGGCAAGACCTCGTTGCGCAGCTTGAATCGCGGATAGCCGGTGAAGATCGCAGCCAGCGAGTCCCGCGCGTAGAGCTCGCGCGCAAGATCGAAGGTGTGGAACGTGCCGATCGTCGAGAGCGCAACTTTCAAATCCGTTGTTCCTTTGTTGAGATCCCGCGGCGCCGCTTCGGCGCGGGACTGCGCCGGCTGAGGTTCAGGCGCCGGCGAGAGAACGCTGCGCGGCGTAGAGGCAGATCGCCGCAATGAAGGCCTCCGACGCGAGCATTGCCGCGGCGAGCCCGTCGAGACCCCAGAGCTTGCCGAACGCCCAGCCGAGAAGAACCGCGAGAGCGCCGGCGGCGAGCGACCAGAAGGCGATGCCGATGTGCTTGTTCGTCGCCATTAGCAGAATGCGCGGAACATGCCAGATTCCGCCGACCGCGGCATAGACGAGCAGCCACAGCATGAGGCCGGGAACGAATTCGATGCGGCCGTGCGTCCAGATGTGCAAGAGCCAGGGCGAAGCGAAATAAAGGACGAGGCTCAGCGCGACCGACTGCGCGCCGCTCAACAGAGCAGAGCGGCGATAGAGGGGCCGCACAGCCTTCATGCCGCCCTGACCGAAAAGGCGCGAGAATTCCGGCCACAAAGCGTGGCTGAACATGGCGGTCAGCTGAACGGCGACGCGCGCGATCGTGCGATAGGCGTTGAACATCGCCACTGCTGCGGTTCCGACGAGCGCGCCGACGAGGAGCGTCACGCCCTGAAAGGTAAGGGCGTTGGCGAGCGGGAAAGCCATGAAGGAGACGGCGGGCCGCACCATGCTCGTCAGCTCGGCCCTGCTCGCATGGCGAAAGCCGAAACGCAGCCCATGGCGGCCCTGCTGCGACAGATAGACGCCCGCGGCCGTTCCCGTGGCGCGGGCGAGAAGGCCGAGAAGCGCAACCCCGGCGAAATTGCGGAACAGTAGGAGGCCGAGCATGCACCCAAGCCATTCGGCAAGACGCACGAGCTGGCCGAGCATGGTCCCGGCGGCATAGCGCCTCGTCGCCTTGAACACCGCCTCCGAGAGGCCGCCGTAAAGGGTGAACAGCACGCCACAGAAGAGCGCCGCGAGGGCGACTCTTTTGTCAGAGGTTAAGTCGTCGCTGGGCCAGAGCAGCGCCGCCGGGACCATGACGGCGGCGAGCGATCCGCATACGATGGTCATGAAGAGCTGGGCGCTCTGATAGACGTTGTTGGCTTCGGCGACGTCCGATCTGCCCATCGCCATGGTCATCTTGTTGCCAGCGGCGTTGACCATTCCCGCGTCTGCCATGGACAGATAGGCCGGCACGGCGGAGAGCAACAACCACGTGCCATATGTCGAGGCATCCCAATAGAAAAGAAAAAGAGGGACGGAAAAAATCTGTATTAATATAGTGACAACTTGACTAAACGCGTTGGCGCCAAGGCCAAGAACGATCCTTCGAAGCATATGTCGCGGCGCCTGTGAAACAATACTGTCGTAATTCGGCCTTTGTTTATTATGTAAAAGCGACAAAGTCAAGTTTTGCCTCTAGGCGTGCTGGATTTGCCGTCACCGCGAAATCGCGCGCGGAACGAGAATATCCGGCCGAATTCATTGACCACAGGCCGAAGCCGGAAATGCTTTTGCGCCTGCGGCGCTCCGTCTCATTGAGGCGAGCCTCACGGACCCGGCCCTTTGTCCTATAGGCGAAGGCCGGACAGGCGGCCGTGGTATTTGGCCCAGCGACCGCCGCGCCCAGCGCGGTTTCGGCCGATCGGCCGGATGCCCATGCGAGCGCTGTTGTATGGCGCCTCGCAATCGGCCGAGAAAAATTCGCCGGTGTCTTTTTTCGCCGATGTCTTTTTCGGCGAGAAGATCCGGCGCGCCGTTCGATCCATAGACGACGTCGATGACCCACTCATGCGTCGGGCCCAAAGGGATGGCGTTCGTCATCTTATGCGTCTGGCGGGAGGAGCACGCTGACCTACAGCGCAAGGTCGCGGGTCATGAACGGCGCCGATGACGATCGGCACGACCTTCGACGCCTCGCCGAGCCCAACACGATGAACCGGATCGGCAGGATCGCGAGCGGCGGGATTGCCCGCAGGCGCCCCGCGTCCTACATTCACGCCGCAGGCGCTGGCCGGCGCGGCGGTTACGAAGGGCCCTCCAAAGGATTGCAAGCCATGCGCATACTCATCATCGGAACCGGCGCGATCGGCGGCTATTTCGGCGCGCGCCTCTTGAAGGCCGGCCGGGACGTCACCTTTCTAGTGCGGGCGCGCCGCGCGGCTCAGCTTCAAAAGGCGGGTCTCGTGGTCAAGAGCCCGCATGGCGACATCGATTGGCCGCATCCGCCGACCGTTTCGGCCGAGGCGCTGCGTGAGCCCTATGACCTCATCATCCTCAGCTGCAAGGCCTATGATCTCGACAACGCGGTCGACTCCCTTGCGCCCGCCGTCGGCCCGGCCACGATGATCCTGCCGCTCCTCAACGGCATGCGCCATCTCGACGCGCTCGACGAGCGCTTCGGCGCGAGCCATGTGCTCGGCGGCCTCTGCGCCATATCGTCGACGCTCGACGGCGAGGGCCGCATCCTGCACTTCAGCAATTTCCACACTCTCGCTTTCGGCGCGCGGGGAGCGGAAAAGCCCGCCGTCATGACGGCGATCGAGGGCGCGCTGTGTAACGCCGGCTTCGACGTTCGCGTCAGTCAGAACATCTTGCAGGACATGTGGGAGAAATGGGCCTTCATCGCCGCCGCCGCGGGGATCACCTGCCTGATGCGGGCGGCCTCTGGCGACATTGCAGCGGCCGGGGCCTCGGATCTCGCCGTCTCGATTGTCGAGGAATGCGCTTCCATTGCGGCGGAGAACGGTTTTGCGCCGAGCGAAACCTCGGTCAAACGCGGCAAGACGATGCTGACGGCGCCGGGCTCCGAATTCGTCGCTTCCATGCTGCGCGACGTCGAGCGCGGTGCGCCGACCGAGGCCGATCATATCCTCGGCGACCTGCTGAATCGGAAGAGCGCCAAGGATCCGAAATCCCTTCTGCGCATCGCCTATGCGCACCTTCTGGCGTATGCGGCGCGGCGCGCGCGGGAGCACGTCAAGGGCTGAGGCTGAAAAGGAGACAGGGAGGGCGAGGCCATGGATTTCGAGGAAGTCAAAGCCAACTATCTCGACGCCATACGCAAATATGCCGCCTTCGAGGGACGCGCGTCGCGCCCGCAATTCTGGCATTTCGTGCTGGTCTATATTGTGATCTGTTTCGCGGCCATGCTACTCGACCGCCTGTTCGAGATGGGCGATGGCCGGCCCGGGCTTTTTCTCAGCATTGCGGAGCTCGCGCAATTCCTGCCCCTCATCGCGATCTCCGTCCGCCGGCTGCACGACGCCGACCGCACGGGCTGGTGGCAGCTTTTGATGATCACCGGCATTGGGATGATCCTCCTCATATTCTTCTATGGCGAGCGCGGAACGCCGGGCGGAAACCGCTTCGGCCCGGAGCCGTCGAGGACGCTACTGAGCATGTGACCTCGTGGCGCGCACGGCGAATCAAGGAGCGCGGCATGCGTATCGCTTTTCTCGGGCTTGGCCATATGGGCGGCGCCATGGTCCGCAATCTGTTGAAGAACGGCCATAAGGTCTCGGCCTGGAACCGAAGCTATGAGCCGACGAAAGCGATCAACGCGCTCGGCGTTCCGATCGAGCGCACGCCAGCGGAAACCGCCAAGGACGCCGAAATCGCCATCACCATGCTGGCCGATGACGCCGCCGCCGAGGCCGTCGTTCTCGGCAAGGAGGGGCTGATCGAAGGCCTCGAACAAGGCGCCGTGCATGTCTCGATGAGCACGATTTCCGTGGCTTTATCGGAGAAATTCGCCGAGGCGCATGCAGCTCGCGGGCAGGGCTACGCGGCGGCGCCGGTGTTCGGACGTCCCGAGGCGGCGGAAGCGCAAAAACTCTTCATCGCTGCGGCCGGCAGGCCCGACGCGATCGAAAAGATCCGGCCGGCGCTCGAGTCCATGGGACAGCGCGTGTTCGTCATGGGAGAAGAAGCGCCACAGGCCAATCTGGTCAAGCTTGCGGGGAACTTTCTGATTACATGCGTCATAGAAAGCCTGGCCGAAGTCTTTGCGCTGACCGCCAAGGGCGGGATCGAGACGCAGAAAGTCCATGAGCTTCTGACCGAATCGCTGTTTTCCGGGCCGGTCTACAAGACCTATGGCGGGCTGATCCTCGAAGGCAAGTTCACGCCGGCCGGCTTCAAAATGCCGCTCGGCCAGAAGGACAATCGTTTGTTGCAGCAGGCGGCGGAAAAGCTCGAAGTGCCCCTGCCCTTCGCCGCCATTGTGCGCGATCGCTTTCTGGCCGCGCTCGCCAATGGCGACGGCGAGCTCGACTGGTCGGCGATCGCCAAACGCGCGGCGGAGGATGCGGGGTTCGAGGTGAAGTGACGGGCGGGTCCGTCTGACAGCGCCCAAGTCGCGCCGAGCCCCACATGACGAGCGCCTCGAACGCGCTCCCATCCTTCGAGAATCGAACGACTTTGCCAGATCTCCGTTCACCACTTGTTGGTCAGCCATAAGAGGAGCTTCACATGGCCTATGTCGATGGTTTCGTGGTTCCGGTTCCGAAAGACAAGATCGAGGCGTATAAGACGATGGCCCGCATCGCCGGCGCGATCTGGAAGGAATATGGCGCGAAGGCTTTCGTCGAATGCCTCGCGGACGACGTGCCCTATGGCGAGCTCACCTCCTTTCCGCGCGCGGTGCAGGCGAAAGAGGACGAGACCGTCGCCTTTTCCTGGATCGTCTATGAATCCCGCGAGCAGCGCGACGCCGTCAACGCCAAGGTCATGGCCGACCCGAGGCTTAAGGACATGAAGGACATGCCCTTCGACGGCAAACGCATGATCATCGGCGGATTTGAGGCGTTTCTGGAGATGTAGCGCGGGTCGCTCCGGCCGACGCCCTTCGAGGTCACAAGGAACTCGGACCCTCAAGGAGAGCAAAAGCCCCGTCTCCAACCCTCGTGATGAGGAGGGTCCGAAGGACTTGCCTCAAAAGGATCAGATTCGAGCCGGGCCTTTCGGCGCTCTTTGCAGTCGCCTGCTTCCATAGCGTTCGCTGCGCTCACAGCGGACGCTTCCTTTCGCTGAGGAGAGGCCGGCCCAACACGTTGCGAGGCCCGCTTGCACGATCCCCTCAATGCTTCACCGCCGGCGCCGACCCCGGATCGGCCTTGTTGGCTTGCAGCATGGCCGCGATCTTGCTCGCCGGCACTGGCGGGCTGAAATAATAGCCCTGCATTTCGGTACAGCCTTCGGCGCGCAGCCAGGCGAGCTGCTCGCTCGTCTCGACGCCCTCGGCGGTGGTCGAAATGCCGAGGCTCGAACCGAGCCCCGCGACCGCGCGCACGATCGCCATCGAGCCGCCGCCGGCGGCAAGATCGCTGACGAAGGAGCGGTCGATCTTGATCTTGTCGAAAGGAAAGGTGCGCAGATAGCTGAGGCTCGAATAGCCGGTGCCGAAATCGTCCATCGACACGCTGACGCCGAGCGCGCGCAACCGGTGCAGCGTCGCGAGATTGGCCTCGCTCTCCTCCAGCAGAATCGTCTCGGTGATTTCGAGCTCGAGCCGCGAGGCGGGAAGCCCTGAAGCGGCCAGCGCCGTCACCACGGCATGGGTCAGATTGCCGATCTTGAATTGCACCGACGACAGATTGACCGCGACCTTCAAATTGCCGGGCCAGCGGGCCGCCTCAAGGCAGGCCTGTCGCAGCGCCCATTCGCCGAGCGGCACGATGAGGCCGATCTCTTCGGACAGCCCGATGAATTCGGCAGGCGGCACCATGCCGCGCTCGGGATGGCGCCAGCGCAGCAACGCCTCGAAGCCGGTGATCGCGCCGGTCTTGAGCGAGACGAGCGGCTGGTAATAGAGCTCGAACTCGCCTGCCGCCAGCGCCCGCCGCAACTCCGTTTCGAGCAGGCGCCGCGCCTGCGCGCGCGCGTCCATTTCCGGCTCGAAGAAGCGGAAAGCGCGGCGGCCCTCCTCCTTGGCGCGATAGAGCGCCATGTCGGCGTGCTTCAGGAGGAGATCGGAAGAGTTGCCGTCGCCGGGCGCCATGGCGACGCCGACGCTGGTCCCTATGTCCAGATGATGTGCGGCGATGACATAAGGCCGGCTGACTGCATCGACGATATGGGCGGCGAGCGCGCCGGCTTCGTCCGGACCGCTCAGGCCGGCGCGAAAGATGGCGAATTCATCGCCGCCAAATCGCGCGACGACATCACTCGGGCGCAGGCTCGCGCGCAGCCTGTCGGCGACGGAGCGCAAAAGCATGTCGCCGACGGCATGGCCGAGTGTGTCGTTGATCGCCTTGAACTGATCGAGATCGAGATAGAAGACGCCGATGCGGCCGGCGTCGGCAGGCGCGCGGGCGAGCGCCTCATCCAGGCTCTGGCGGAACAGGCTGCGATTCGGCAGATCGGTCAAGGCGTCATGCTGCGCCATATGCGCGATGCGCAGCTCCGCCTGGCGACGCTCCGTCACGTCGACAATGGTGAAGAGCCTCGCCGGGCGGTTGCGAAAAACGACGGACCGCGAGTGGAGGAGGACGTCGAGCCGGCCTCCGTCGGCGCGCAATTGCCGCCCGGCCCGCTGTGCCGCCGGCAGGACGTGGTCGTGCTCCGCCAACGCTCGGATCGTCTCCCAATCCTCCTCGACGGTGACGTCGAAAGCGGTCATCGCCAGCAATTCCTCGCGCGAACAGCCCCAGAGCGCGGCCGCGGCGTCGTTGACCGCGAGAAAGCCGAAGCTCTCTGGATCGCAGAGCGCCGTCGGCATCGGGCTGCCGTCGAAGAACAGACGAAAGGACGCCTCGCGCGCCTTGATGTCGCTGATGTCGGTCAGCGTGACGGCGACGAGATCGCCCATGGCGGAGGCGTTGACGCTGAAATGAGTCGTCTCGTTCGAAGCTGAGGCCGTCTCGATCTCGAAGCGGGCGCTGCCCCCCTTCTCGGCGACGCCAAAAAGCCCGGCGAAGGCGCCCTCGGGCGCGAGACTCGGAAAAATTTCGGAGAGCGTTCGTCCGCACAAATCGGCGACGCCGCGCCGCATCAGGCGGGCCGCGCCGTCATTCAGGGCGATAATCCGGAAATCGCTGGCGCGCCGCGTCTTATCGCGCACGACGGCGAGGGCGATGATGCCTTCGTCGGTCGCCCGGAAGATGGCGTCGACGAGATTATGCTTTTCGTCCCGCTCCTCCACATAGACCTGGCAGAGCGGCGGCCCCCAACGGTTCGACAGGGGCAGCGCGAGCACGTCGGAGCTGCGGGCGTGTCCGTCGACGACCGCATGGGCCACTGCCTCGGCCGGGCGGCGGCTTTCGAGCGCGCGCGAGACCGCGTCATGCAGCGCCCTGATCCGGCTCGTCGAAGCGGAGTCGATCCGCACGCGGCGCGAGGGTTCGCCCATCCAGGCCTCGATCACTGGTCCCGCGAGCAGAATCTCGAGCTGATCTGGGCCTGAGGCGTGAAGCAAGGCCGCGCGGTCGCCGAGGCGGCCGAGGCTCAAAGCCATTTGCTCATGTGGCGGCAGCGGGTTCGGAGGAACGATAGCGGCGCGCCAGCCAAGAAGCAGCGTCTCGAATTCGGGCGGCCGCGGCGGCTCCTTCACAAGCTGACGCTCGCCCCCTTTGCAGCCGGCATCCTCCGATCGGCGCGATGAGCGTTCCAGCTGATCGCCCTCGGCCCTGCGTTTCGTCGCTTCCGCTGGCATTCCCGCACTCCTCACGCCTTCCTCCTGTCAACATGTCACATGAGAATTGCCTTCAGCTTTCCCCAGCGAGTCGGATTTTACGCTCTCGCCGGGCGCATCGCCGCATTGCGCGATATCCTTGCACGTGGGCTTTGGCGCAAGCTGAGGTAAGACTTGCGTCGCAGCGAGATCAGCCGCTATTTTAGAGAATTGGTCCAGCGCAGTGGGCCGGCGCGCTGTCCCGGCTCCAGCAGCTCAATCGATTGAGGAGTTTTCCGTTATGAAAGGTGACGACAGGGTCATCGACTATCTCAACCGCAGCCTGCGCAGCGAGTTGACGGCGATCAATCAGTATTGGCTGCATTTCCGCATTCTCGACAATTGGGGCTTCAAGGACCTCGCCAAGAAGTGGCGCGAGGAATCGATCGAGGAGATGCATCACGCGGACAAGATCACCGCGCGGATTCTTTTTCTCGAAGGCTTTCCCAACATGCAGGTGCTCGATCCTTTGCGGATCGGCCAGACGGTCGAGGAGATCCTCTCCTGCGACCTCGCCTCAGAGCTCGCCGCACGGGCGCTCTACACCGAGGCCGCCGAATATTGCGTCTCGGCGCACGATCTCGTCACCAAGGAGCTCTATGACGGGCTCCTGATAGATGAGGAGCATCATATCGACTTCCTGGAGACGCAGCAGGAGCTGATCCGGCAGGTCGGCGTCCAGCTCTACAGCCAGAAGCACATCGGCAAGCTGTCGGAAGATCTCTGACGGCCGCTACACGCCGGCCTGCGCTGCGGGCCGCGTAAGCGTCCAGACTTCGCGCTCGGCCCGCGCCGCCAATGCGCGACCGAGCGCCACGCGCCTGTCGTCGTCCGCAAAAATCCAGAGGGCTTCCAGCTGCTTCTGGTCCAGCATCGCCGACCAGCGCCTCGCCCCGAATATCGGCGAGATTGTACACTTTCCCAGTCGCGCCCCCCTTGACGACATGGACGCTCTTGCCGTCATAGCGGAACAGGCCCCTATCCGCGCCGACGAGCAGCTCGCCCCGGACATCGATGAAATTATAGACCGGGCCTATCCCGTTGCCGAGACCGGGGCGCAACCGTCAACACGAGTCACGCACGTCGGACCCGCCGCGCGCGCCGCAAAAGGCCCGAATGCAAGCAAGAAAAGAACGAACGCAATAAGCGACTGCCGCATCCGGGGCTCGCCCGCGCCGGGAGGTTTCAAAACGGCAAGAAACAACTCTTGACGGCAACCAACCCCTTAGAGACTAACTCAAGCTGCAACTTCCGCAATTCGCTTCGTGATCATCGCTCCCGCAGCAACGCCTGCAACGCCTCGACATCCAGCGCCGGCAGCGAGCATGCGCCGTTCGCGCACACAAAGGCCGCGGCGTCTTGCGGCCTCTCGCCTGCGGCTTCGGCCTGCGCGCGGGCGGGATGGCCTGCGGGAATGTCCTCCGGCCGGTCGAGATCCATCACCGCGCGGTCGATAAAGGGCGTGGCTAGCGCCGCCTCATAGAGCGGCCGGCGCGCCGGCCCTGCCGTCACGATCTCCTTGACGCGCAGGCGAAAATCGAGCGCGTTGAGAACGCCGGCATGGGCGACGATATTGGCGCCGATCGCCGGCGTCAGCGCCGCGAACAGGTGATCCGCACGATTCAGCGGCCCCGGGTCTCCGGACAATGCCGCAAGGCGCACGAGAGCGGCAAGATAGACGGAATGGGCGTTGGGGATGGCGTCGTCGGCGGTCGGCGCAAGACGCAGGATGACGTCGGCAGCGTCCTTCGCCGCCATTGCGATGAGCCCGGCCTCGGCGTCGGCATGATACGCCTGGAGCGTTTCGGCAAAGGACATCGCGTCGGCAAGAAAGTCGCGCCGCTGTGCGACGTCAATCAGATGGCGAGCCTCATGTAAAGAGAGCGCAGCGCGCATCATAGCAGCGTAGTCGAGCGCAAGGCCGGGCTTCACGAGAACGCCGGCGCGCCAACTGTGCGCGAGCCGAGCCCTGCCCTCGCGGTCTTCATAGCACAAGGTCGAGACAATGAAATGATAGGCCCGCGCGGCGAGCGAGATCCATTCATGCTCGCGAAGAAGCGTCGCCGCATTGACGAGAGCCGCGATCATCAGCCCGTTCCAGTCGGCCATGATCTTGTCGTCGAGGCCGGGACGGACGCGCTTCTCCCGCGCCTCGAAAAGCTTTTGCCGCAAAGGCGCGAGCCGCTTTTCCTCCTCCTCAGTCGGACGCGCCGATTCGAGCCGGTTCAGAATCGTGACGCCATCGGGGTAATGGGCGTCGGCCCAGTTGCCGATCGGAGAGGCGTTATAGAATTTGCCGAGGAATCGCGCGTCCTCCATGCCGAGCACGGCGACGATCTCATCCCATTTCCACACGTAGAATTTGCCTTCGAGGCCTTCGCTGTCGGCGTCGAGGCTGGCGCAGAAAGCGCCGCCTTCGTGCGTCATCTCGCGCTCAAGCCAGGCGACCGTCTCGCGCGCGCGGCTGAGAAAAAGACCGTCCTTGTGCTCGTCGTGGCAAAGCGCCAAGCATTCGAGGATTTGCGCATTGTCGTAAAGCATCTTTTCAAAATGCGGCACGAGCCAGCGCTCGTCGGTTGAATAGCGCGCGTAGCCACCGCCAAGATGATCGTAAATTCCGCCTTCCGACATTTTTTCCAGCGCGAGCCGCATCGCCTCGCGATAGCGCGCCTCCCCGAGCCTTGCGCCCGCGCGCCAGAGCATTTCGAGAATGGGCGTGTTGGGAAACTTCGGCGCGCCGCGCAGGCCGCCGTCGACCGTATCGATCGCGGTCAGCAATTGCGGCGCGATGGCGTTGAGAGAAGCGAGGGCGAGACTGAAGCCGGCGGCCGCCGGCGCCTTTGTGAGATTGCGGCGGACGGCGCCGACATTGGCGGCGATGCGTTGCGGCTCGGCGCGATAGGCGTGCTCGACGGTCCTGAGGACAGTGACGAAGGCAGGCCGGCCATATTGCTCCGTTTTGGGAAAATAGGTGCCGCCCCAGAACGGCTCGCCCTTCGGCGTGAGGAACATCGTCATCGGCCAGCCGCCGCGCTCGCCAAAAGCGTGCAGGGCCGACATATAGATATGGTCGATGTCAGGCCGCTCCTCGCGATCGACCTTGATATTCACGAAAAGCTCGTTCATCACCGCGGCGGTCGCTTCGTCTTCGAAGCTCTCATGCGCCATCACGTGACACCAATGGCATGCGGCATAGCCGACGGACAGGAGAATGGGCTTGTCGAGGGCCTGCGCCTCGGCGAGCGCCTCTTCCGTCCACATGCGCCAATACACCGGGTTGCTCGCGTGCTGCCGCAGATAGGGGCTTGCGGCTCTGCCGAGTTCATTGCCTGTCATGGCTTCTGCCTTTGCCGGGCCGCGCTGGGCCTCAATAACTATATAGCAGCTTTATACGCCGATTTGTCCGGCGCAGCCTCTGCTTGAAGGAGCGAGAACCGTGCCGCACAGGCCGGACACCATTTTCGCCGTCAGCTCCGGCGCAGGCCGCGCAGCCATCGCCGTTCTGCGCCTATCGGGACCCGCCACACGAGCCATTGTCAAGTCGCTTGCCGGCCGCGTGCCGGCAGCCCGCGCGGCCACGCTGACCACCTTCCGGGATCCCTCCGGCGAGCCGATCGATACCGGCCTTCTCCTGTTTTTTCCGGCTCCGCACAGTTTCACCGGCGAGGACGCCGCCGAATTCCATGTCCATGGCGGCAGGGCCGTGGTCGCTGCGCTGATCGCGGCGTTTGCCGCTTTTCCGAGCGCTCGCCCCGCCGAACCCGGTGAATTCACGCGCCGCGCTTTCGTAAACGGCAAGCTCGATTTGTCGCAAGTGGAAGGATTAAGTGATCTCATCGAAGCCGAAACCGAATGGCAGCGCCGCCAGGCTCTGGGCCAGATGCAAGGCTTGCTTGGCCGCGAGACGACGAAATGGCGCTCCGCCTTGCTCGAGGCGGCCGCCCTCGTCGAGGCGGAGATCGACTTTGCCGATGAGGGCGATGTTCCGGACGCGCTCAGCCGCAGAGTTCGGGTCCTTTTGCGCCCGGTCCTCGACTCATTGCGGGATGCGCTCGCGGCCGGACGCTCGGGCGAACGCGTGCGGGAGGGCGCCGTTATCGTCATCGCCGGACCGCCCAACGCCGGGAAATCGACGCTCCTCAACGCTTTGGCTCGGCGGGAAGCTGCAATCGTCTCCGCCGAGGCTGGCACCACGCGCGACGCGATCGAGGTTCACTTCGATCTCGGCGGCTGCGCGGCAACGTTGATCGACACGGCCGGGCTGCGCGAGGCGACAGGCGCGGTCGAGACGATTGGCGTCGCGCGAGCTCTGGAAAAGGCTCAAAACGCGGATCTTGTTCTTTGGCTCAGCGAAGCCGGCAGGCCGGCGCCGCCGGATCCAAGACTTGGCGCCTGCGAAGTCTGGCTCATCGGCACAAAGGTCGATCTTTTGCGCGACCCCACGGTCGACGAGCTTTTGGTCAGCGCGGCCACAGGGCAAAATATCGACCGTCTCATTGCAAAGCTCACGGCTCGCGTGCAAGAGCTTAGCGGAGCGGGGCATGCCAGCCTGATTACGCGAGAGCGGCATCGCGCCGCCTTCGTCGCCGCCGAGGAGGCCCTGACCCGGATCGAAGACTCTCCGGATATGCCGGTCGAATTTCTAGCCGAGGAGCTGCGCACGGCGCTGTTTGCTCTGGAGAGACTCATCGGCCGCGTTGATGTAGAAGACATTTTGGGCGACATATTTGCCCGCTTCTGCATCGGCAAATAGCCGCGGCTAAGTTGCCGCTCAGATGTTTCACGTGAAACAGTTCGGGAGTTTCGAAGCCTATGCGCTATGACGTCATTGTCGTCGGCGGCGGCCACGCCGGCTGTGAGGCCGCCGCCGCCGCCGCGCGCATGGGAGCCAGAACGGCTCTGCTGACACATTCCTTCGCAACCATCGGCACGATGTCTTGCAATCCCGCCATAGGAGGCCTGGGGAAGGGCCATCTCGTTCGCGAGATTGACGCGCTCGACGGCCTGATGGGAAAGGTCGCCGACGCCGCCGGCATTCAGTTCCGCGTGCTCAATCGCGCCAAGGGCCCCGCCGTTCGCGGACCCCGCGCCCAGGCCGACCGCCGCCTCTACCGGCAGGCGATGCAGGCGGCGATCCGCTCGATCGACAATCTGGACGTGATCGAGGGCGAAGCCGCGGATCTGGTCGCGGAGAACAACCGAATAGAGGGTCTCGTCACGGGCGGCGGCCACCTCTTCGCCTGCCTGGCGGTCGTAATCACCACCGGCACCTTTCTGCGTGGAATTATTCATCGCGGGCCTGTCAGCATTCCGGCCGGGCGGATCGGAGAAAGGCCGGCGACGCGACTTGGCGAAACGCTGGAAGCGCGCGGCTTTCGCATGGGCCGGCTGAAGACCGGCACGCCACCGCGCCTCGACGGCCCTAGCATCAATTGGGCGCAGCTAGAGCGGCAAAAGGGCGATGATGACCCCGAGCCCTTTTCTTTCCTGACTCAGGCGATCGACAACCCCCAAATCGATTGCTTCATCACTCAGACGACGCGCGCGAGCCATGCCGTTATTCTGGACAATCTCAAAAGCTCGCCGGTCTATTCGGGCGCCATCAGCGGCCGTGGACCGCGCTATTGCCCCTCCATCGAAGATAAGGTCGTCCGCTTCGGCGAACGCGATTCGCATCAGATTTTCCTCGAGCCGGAGGGTCTCGACGATCGCACGATCTACCCGAACGGGATTTCGACATCCCTTCCCGAAGAAGTTCAACAGCGATTCTTGAAAACGATTCCCGGGCTTTCCGACGTCGTCGTCCTCCAGCCCGGCTATGCGATCGAATATGACTTCATCGATCCGCGTGAATTGACGGCGAGCCTTGAATCCAAACGACTGCCCGGTCTCTTCCTCGCAGGACAGATCAACGGAACGACCGGCTATGAGGAAGCAGCGGCGCAGGGCCTCGTGGCCGGGCTGAACGCCGCGGCGCGGGCCGGTGCGGGAGCGCCCATCGCCTTCGAGCGCTCCGAGGCCTATCTCGGCGTGATGATCGACGATCTGATCAATCGCGGCGTCACGGAACCTTATCGGATGTTCACCTCGCGCGCCGAATATCGCCTGTCTCTGCGCGCCGATAATGCGGATCAGCGACTCACCGCCCGCGGAGTCGCGATCGGCTGCGTCGCTTCGGAACGACGCCAAGCTTTCGCCGATAAATCGGCGGCCTTGGCGAAGGCTCGGAGCCTCCTCCAGTGCTTGGCGCTGAGTCCGAATGAGGCGGCCCGCCACGGTTTGCGCGTCAACCATGATGGGGTGCGGCGCAGCGCCTTCGAGATTCTGGCCCTGCCCGACGCCTCATTCGCCTCCCTGCAGGCCATCTGGCCCGAACTTGGCGCGATTGGGTCCAAAATTGCGCAGCAGATCGAAATTGACGCCAAATACGCCGTCTATCTCGATCGCCAGTCGAAGGACATAGAGGCTGCCAAGAGAGACGAGATGCTCATCATTCCCGATCATCTCGATTATGCCAATTTGAGCGGCCTGTCGCACGAGATCCGCGCGCGCCTCGAATTGATTCGCCCCCGGACGCTGGGGCAAGCCAGCCGCATCGAAGGCATGACTCCGGTCGCCATCACGCTTTTAGCCTCACGACTGCGTCGAAGCGACGCCGGCCGCAAATGAATCGGATGCGAAAACACAAGGTCGGCGCACACTCTCGGCCTCAGCATCCTCTCCTCGACGATCTGCCGGCCGCGACCATCGAGCGGCTTCGCATTTACGAAATTCTACTCAAGAAATGGCAGAAGACCATCAATCTCGTCGGTCCCGGAACCTTGGACGAGATCTGGATCAGGCATTTCGCCGATTCGCTGCAGGTGTCGCGAGCTGCGCCAGCGGCGCTGCGCTGGCTCGATCTCGGCTCGGGCGGGGGATTTCCGGGCCTCGTCACCGCGATTCGCTATGCGGAGGATCCGTCCGCAACCGTTCATTTGATCGAATCGGATCAGCGCAAATGCGCCTTCTTGAGGACTGTTTCACGTGAAACAGGGGCGCCAGCGATCATCCACCCCGGGCGGATCGAGGACATCGCCCCCGACCTCGACGAACCGATCGAAGCGGTCAGCGCGCGCGCGCTTGCGTCTTTACCCACTCTTTTCGTTTATGCCCGAAAATTCATCGACGCCGGCGCGATAGGCGTGTTTCCGAAAGGACAACAGGCCGAAGCGGAATTGACCGACTCACCCCTCCTCGATACATATTCAATCACGACCTTGGCAAGTGCGACGAGCTCTTCAGCGCGCATCGTCCTCATCAGAAAACGAGCCGACGGTCCAGGAATCGCCGAGAGCTGAATCGGCCGGCCGCTCCGCCCGGAGACATCACAGTGACGGCATTCTCCCCCGAGGCCCGCGTTCTCGCTCTCGCCAATCAAAAAGGGGGCGTCGGAAAAACCACCACCGCGATCAATCTCGGCACGGCGCTTGCCGCTATCGGCGAGAATGTCCTCATCATCGACCTCGACCCGCAAGGGAACGCGTCGACCGGCCTCGGCATCGAACGGCGCAATCGCCGCCTCTCGACCTATGACGTCATGATCGGCGAGCAGCCCCTGCAGACCATCCTTCAAGCAACCGCGGTCCCACGCCTGACCGTCGCGCCCTCGACCATCGACCTCCTCGGCGTCGAGCTCGAAATCGCCGGGCGCAGAGACCGCGCCTTTTGCCTGAAAACGGCGGTCCGCGCGCTGATCTCCGAACAAAAAGGCGGCCCCGAGGCCGAGCGCTTTACCTATCTGCTGATCGACTGTCCGCCGTCCCTAAATCTCCTGACAATGAACGCCATGACTGCGGCGCATAGCGTTGTCGTCCCGCTGCAATGCGAATTCTTCGCGCTCGAGGGGCTGTCCCAGCTGCTCGCCACCGTCGATCAGGTCCGCAGCAATCTCAATCCGTCCCTCTCCATCCACGGCATCGTGCTGACCATGTTCGATTCGCGCAACAGCCTCGCCTCGCAGGTCGTCGCGGATGTGCGCAGTTTCATGGGCGACAAGGTCTATGACACGGTCATTCCGCGCAATGTCCGCGTCTCGGAAGCCCCTTCGCATGGCCGCCCCGTGCTGCTCTATGATCTGAAATGCGCCGGCAGCCAAGCCTATCTGAAACTGGCCTCGGAGGTCATTCAGCGCGAACGCCTCTATCGCGCGGCCTGAGACGGGAGGTAAGGCGACCATGACGAAATTCAGAGCAGGGGAAGAGCTGCGGCCGCGGCTCGGAAGGGGTCTCGCCGCCCTCATCGGCGACAGCGAAGATCAAGCCCTGGCTCGGGCTGGCGGCCAGAAGAAGGCGCCGATCGAATTCCTGCGGCCCAATCCCCGCAATCCACGAAAAGCATTCGACGAGGAAGATCTCGAGGAACTCGCGGCTTCGATTCGAGAAAAGGGAATCCTCCAGCCGATTCTGGTGCGCCCGGCGCCCGGTCTCGCCGACGCGTTCGAAATCATCGCCGGCGAACGCCGTTGGCGCGCAGCGCAGCGCGCCGGGCTCCACGAGGCGCCAATCATCGTGGTCGAAGCCAACGACCGCGAGGCGCTCGAGCTCGCGATCATCGAGAACGTCCAGCGCAGCGACCTCAACCCACTAGAAGAAGCTTCGGGCTATGAGCGCCTAGGCGCCGAATTCAACTATTCCCAGTCCGATCTTGCAAAAGTCATCGGCAAGAGCCGCAGCCATGTCGCCAACACGTTGCGGCTCCTGAAATTGCCGGACCGCGTGCGCGAGCTTTTGGGACAAGGCCAGATTTCCGCCGGCCATGCGCGCGCGCTGCTGGCGCTCGACCACCCGGGGCCGCTCGCCGAGCGCATTGTCAAGGAAGGCCTCAGCGTGCGCGACGTCGAGCGCATCGTTCAGGACGCCGCCGGCGATGGCGCAAAGCGCGAGACGCCGCGCGCTCCGAAAGAAAAGGACGCCAACACGCGCTCTCTCGAATCGACGCTGTCCGAGGCGCTCGGGCTCAAGGTCACGATCTCCGGGCAGGGCGAGCGCGGCGAATTGCGCATCGCCTATCGTACCCTGGAGCAACTCGACGACGTTTGCCGACGCCTCAACGCGTGCTGAGGCGCCATAATTGTACACAATTTAATATCGCGCTACTCGCGGGAGCGGGTCGACCCGGCTCTGTGCGAGTCGTCCGGCCCGGAAGGGGGGCGGCGCCCACGCCAGCCAGGCGCAAGGAAAACGCCGAGCGGGTGCGCAGAAGCACCGCGAGAATGCGACAATTCGCCGATATCTCGAAGCAAGCTGCCATGGAATGATCTTCCGGCCCGTTTGATGCGTCGCCTTGACGGCGTGTCTCAGCGCAAGGCCGGCGAAAGTCCGGCAGCGGCAGGCGGCGGCCGCAGCGCCGGCGAAAGGCGTTGCCGTGCGGCGTCGTCATCGGGGTGCGCCGCCATCAGACGCCCGGGCGCGTCGCAGGCGGCGCCTCGGGACGCCAACAACACCACGGGAACGCTCTAAACGCCTAGTGGTCAGCCGCCCGAGGGCGCGGCGGAACTCGGCCGAAACGCGCCAATGACGGCGCAAGCTCGAAGACATAGGGGTCTTGAAGAAATAGGGGTTTTTAAGATGGATGCTTTGCCTCGCCGTACGATGTGTGTACCTGGGACGACCAATTCGCGTTCGTCGCGCCCGGCTCTATGGGAAGGGAGCTTCTGGACGGCTCCTGTTCTCTCTCCGGCGGAGATCCTGCAGATCGTCGCCGACGGCTTGCGTTCGGCAAAGCCCATTGCAGAGGCTTCCCGGCAATAGCGGGCTTGGCAGCCGCGCCGCGCAACCAGCGGCGCGGGCACGCCTCGAAAAGCGAAGCCGGAACGTGCGCTCGGCGGCCGATTTCGCTCGTCGAGGCTCCTCTCGCCGATTGTACGAACGCCTGTTTTCGAGGTTCGCAATATCCCGAAGATGCGCCGCCGGCTGGCGGCGACTCTCAAACAGGCATAATTACGCGATCGGCGCCCCGGCCGAACCGAGCACGAAGATCACGGGACGCTTCACCACCTGATCAGCGGGGCTCGGCGGAGCCACCTGTCTTCGGTGAGCTGCTCGACGACGAACCGCGCGACATCGGCGCGCGCGATCGTTCCGCCGTTGATGCCCGATAGATCGGTCTCAGCCCGCACCGTTCCTCTGGCCGGCTTGTTAACGAGGATCAGCGGCCTAACCAAAACCCAGTCCAGATTGCTGGCGCGAATGATGTCTTCCTGGCGGTTCTTATCGTCATACACGTTTCGCAGCAGCAAGGGCAGGACCAGCCTGTCGTAGAGAAAACCGCCATGACCGCGGCTGTCGCCCGCGCCGACGCCCGTGATGCACACGAGGCGGCGAACTCCCTGGCGGGTCATCTCCTTCACCAGAGCGCGAGTCGCGGTCGAGAACAGAGTCACTTCGCGAAACGGGCTGACGCCAGTGCCGAGCGCGCAGGTGACGCCGGAACAGCCTTCGAGTGCGCGAGAAAGCACGCCTTCATCGCGTGCGTCGCCCTCGACGAGTTGCGCCCCGGTCAGAGCTTGAGCCTTGGCCACCGAACGGACAAGCGCCACGACGGCATGTCCCTTCGCGCTTGCTTCACGCACGATCTCCCGGCCTGTTCCGCCGGTCGCCCCCAAAACCAACACCTTCATGCGATTACCTCGTCGTCTTGGACGGCCTCCCGCGCTCGCGCGGGTCTCGATCGCGGCCAGTGTCCCTGAAGCGCCCTCCCGGCGCGAGCGGCGGCAGCCCACATTCTCTGAGGAGTGGAATGAGCGAAATTTTGCCGGGTTGCATCGCGGGCCAAATATCGGACGCCCGATAGGCTTTACAAAAAACTTTGCGGATCGATATCGATCGTGACGCGCACGCCGCCTTTTTCGGGCGGCCCCGCCCCGAGCGTTGAATGCAAAAAGCCTTGGAGATCGGCCGATCGCGGCGCGCGGACGAGCAACCGGAACCTGTGCCGCCCGCGCAGCACCGCGATCGGCGCCTCCGCCGGGCCAAGGAGCGAAATTTCACCCTCTCGGGGCAGAGCGCCGGCCGGCGCCAGTCGCCAGGCGTCCGACGGCGGCAGCTGATGCGCTGCGCGGGCGAGCGCCCGGGCAAAGCTTTCCGCCGCCGCGCTGTCCGGACCCGAGACGATAAGAGCGGCGAGCCGCCCGAATGGCGGCAGGCCGGCGCGCCGGCGCTGTTCGGTCTCCTCGGCGTAGAAGCGCTCGCCGTCGCCGGAGAGAATGGCGCGCATCACCGGATGCTCCGGCTGAAAGCTCTGCACCAGCGCTCGCCCGGCGAGCTCGAAGCGCCCGGCGCGGCCCGTGACCTGCTGCAAGAGCTGGAACGTCCGCTCCGCCGCGCGCGGATCTCCCGAAGTGAGGCCGATGTCGGCGTCGATGACGCCGACGAGAGAGAGCAGCGGAAAATTATGACCCTTGGCCGCGATTTGCGTGCCGATCACGACGTCGTAATCGCCCCGCGCGACGGCATCGAACTCCTGCTGCAGCCGCTCAGCGCCGCCGGGAAAATCGGAGGACAGCACCATGATCCGCGCAGCTGGCAAAAGCTCGGCCGCTTCTTCCGCCAACCGCTCGACGCCCGGCCCGCAGGCCATCAGCGAATCGGTAGCCCCGCAATTGGGACAAAGCTCGGGGCGGCGTTCCATATGGCCGCAATGATGGCAGGCCAAGGCCTTGCGGAAGCGATGCTCGACCAGCCAGGACGTGCAGTTCGGGCATTGAAAGCGATGGCCGCAGCTGCGGCAGAGCGTCAACGGAGCATAGCCACGCCGGTTGAGAAAGAGCAGCGCTTGCTCGCGCCGCCGCAGCGTCTCGGTCAGCGCGCCGAGAAGGGGGGGCGAAATCCATCTGCCGCGCGGCGGCGGCTTCAGGCGCATGTCGACCGCCTCGATCGCCGGCATCGGCCGGTCCCTGAAGCGAGCCTTCAGCTCGATGTGACGATAGCGGCCCTGCTGCGCATTGACCCGCGTCTCGATCGAGGGCGTGGCGCTCGCGAGGATAACGGCCGCGCCCTCGATCCGGCCGCGCACCACCGCCATGTCCCGCGCGTGATAGACGACGCCGTCTTCCTGCTTGTAGGCTTGGTCGTGCTCCTCATCGACGATGATAAGGCCGAGGCTTTTGAACGGCAGAAACAGAGCGGAGCGCGCGCCGATGACGATCTGCGCCTCGCCACCCGCGGCCGCGGCCCAGATCCGCGCCCGTCTGGCGGCGCCGACGCCCGAATGCCATTCGGCCGGACGGGCGCCGAAGCGGGCGGCAAAACGGTCGATGAATTGCGCGGTCAAAGCGATTTCCGGCATCAGGATCAAGGTCTGCCGCCCCGCTTCGAGCGCCGCGGCGATCGCCTCGAAATAGACTTCCGTCTTGCCCGATCCGGTGACGCCTTCGAGCAGGCTCGCCGAAAAGGCCTGGCGCCTGACACTCTCCGCCAGCGCCGCCGCGGCCGAGGCTTGATCCGACGAGAGGCGGGGCGCCGCGAAATGCGGGTCGCAGGCGGTAGTGACCGGCTCGGGGGCGAGGGCGACCGTTTCGAGCGCGCCCTCGTCAATCAGGCCATCGACGACGGAAGCGGAGCAGCCCGCCGCCTTCGCCAGCGCCGATTTGACGAAAACCGCGCCGCTTTCGGCTGCGGCCAGAATTTTCGCCCGGGCAGGGGTCGTCCGGCCCGGCGCCTTGCCGGTCGCCCGCACGCCGATCCGCGGGGTTTCCGGCGCGGCATGAAAGGGCGCGCGCATCGCCATGCGCAGAACCATGCCGCGCGGGCTCATGCTCCAGCGCGCCACCCAATCGATGAAGTCGCGCAAGAGGGCGTCGAGAGGGGCGACGTCGAGCCGCCGCTCAATGCTTTTGAGATTGGACGGGCCGGGAGGACCGGGCCGCGCGTCCCAGACGACGCCGACGGCCACGCGCCGACCGAGCGGGACCTCGACGAAGTCGCCTGGGTTCAGCGCCATTCCCTCGGGGACCGAGTAGGAAAAGGCCGAATCGAGCGCGACAGGCATGAGCACGTCGACGACTCGCGCCCCGGCTTCGCTTCCGGAGGTCATTGGCTATCCCTCCGCAGCCCCGAGCCTTGGCGCTACGACTGCGCCCTTCTTTTCCGCGCCCAAATATTGAGGCCTTCGACAAGGCCCGAAAAGGCCATCGCCGTATAGATATAGCCTTTCGGGAAGTGAAAGCCCAAGCCTTCGGCGATCAGCGTCGCGCCGATCATCAGCAAAAACCCGAGCGCGAGCATGACGATCGTCGGATTGCGATGGATGAAATTGGCGAGCGGATCGGCGGCGAGCATCATCGCCGCAACGGCCGAGAGAACCGCGATGATCATGATCACGAGGTCATCCGTCATGCCGACGGCGGTGATGATGCTGTCGAGGGAAAAAACGAGATCGAGCAGAAGGATCTGGAAAATCGCCGCGGCGAAGCTCGCCGGCGCCTTCGCTTTGTCTTCGGAAGCTTCCGCCGGATCGACATTGTGGTGGATTTCTTGCGTTGCCTTGTAGACGAGAAAGAGGCCGCCGGCGATGAGGATGATGTCGCGCCAGGAGAGGCCCTGTCCGAGAATGGTGATGACCGGCGTCGTCAGCTTGATGATCATCGAGATCGTGAACAAGAGAGCGATGCGCAGGATCAGCGAGAGGCTGATGCCGATGCGCCGCGCCTTGGAGCGCTGATGCTCCGGCAGCTTCTGCGAGACGATGGCGATGAAGACGAGATTGTCGATGCCAAGGACAATCTCCATCACGACAAGCGTCGCGAGCGCGAACCAGGCTGCGGGGTCAGCGGCCAGCGTCAGGAGATCGGTCATGGGGTTGGATTCGCTCGGTCGGCAGAACATGCGCGAGAGCCGGGTCGCGCGCTGGAGGCGGAGCTTGCATAGCAAGGGAGTCGTGCCGCAAAGCGCGGGCGGCGTCAAGCGGAGGTCTGACGACGGCCCCTGAGGCGTGATCTTGCTCGCTCAAATCTTCGACGGTCGTCGATGCCCCTAAGGCTTGCGAAGCGCCTTGATTCAAGCGGGGAGCGGAACAACTCGGGGCAATCTACAATTCGAGCGTCAACAGCTGGACCCGCTGTTGCGCCGCCGAGCGGATGTTCCGGGCGCTCGCCAAGGCAAGCCCTTTCGCGGCAGGAGGAAAAAGATTAGCATTTACGAACATTTTTGCGTGTTGGAGGTGGTTTTTGACGCCTCGGCAAATCATAGTTTGGCTCAAGGACGAAAAGAATCGCGCTGTGGTCACGATGATCGGCGCGGCGTTTACTGCGACCCTTGGCGGCCTGTGGACCGCCTACGTCTATTTCTTTCCGAGGTCCGAGCCGAGGCCGAAACAGGCTCCGACTCAGATCGAATTCGATTGCAGCAGCGTCGCCGTCGGCGGCGATGTGTCCGGCGCGACAATCACGGCCAGGAATAGCGGCGATTGCGCAAAGTTGACGCCGAGGCGGCCATGATCAAGCGCGCGGGCGTCGTTGCTGTCTGTTTTGTCGTGGCGATTGCGGCGCGCAACCTCAACCTTGCGTGACAGCGGGCATGCGCCTCCTGGGAAGCCGTGCTGCAAAAACTTGAATCACGCTCAAATCCCGTGGCGAAGCCTCAAAATCAAAACTGATGTCAGGTGTTCATCGCGTCGAAGAACATGGCGTTGCCCTTCGGCGTCTCGCGCAGCTTGCCGAGCAGGAATTCGATGGCGTCGATGGTGCCCATCGGATTGAGGATGCGGCGCAGCACATACATTTTCTTGAGGATGTCCGGCGGTACCAGGAGCTCTTCCTTGCGGGTGCCGGAGCGCGTGATGTCGATCGACGGGAAGGTCCGCTTGTCGGCGACCTTGCGGTCGAGAATAATTTCCGAATTGCCGGTGCCTTTGAACTCTTCGAAGATCACCTCGTCCATGCGTGAGCCGGTGTCGATCAGCGCGGTCGCGATGATGGTCAGGGAGCCGCCTTCCTCGATGTTGCGCGCGGCGCCGAAGAAGCGCTTCGGCCGCTGCAGCGCATTGGCGTCGACGCCGCCGGTCAAGACCTTGCCGGAGGAGGGGACGACGGTGTTATACGCGCGGCCAAGTCTCGTGATTGAATCCAGCAGGATCACCACGTCGCGGCCATGCTCGACGAGGCGCTTGGCTTTCTCGATGACCATTTCAGCGACCTGCACATGGCGCACCGCCGGCTCGTCGAAGGTCGAGGAGACGACCTCGCCTTGAACGGAGCGCTGCATGTCGGTGACTTCCTCCGGCCGCTCGTCGATGAGCAGGACGATGAGATAGCACTCCGGGTGATTGGCGGTAACCGACTGCGCGATGTTCTGCAACAGCACGGTCTTGCCGGTGCGGGGCGGCGCCACGATCAGCGCGCGCTGACCTTTACCGATCGGCGCCACAATGTCGATGACGCGGGCCGACAGATCCTTGCGAGTGGGGTCCTCGACCTCGAGCTTCAGGCGCTCGTCGGGATAGAGCGGCGTCAGATTGTCGAAATGGACCTTATGCCGGATTTTCTCCGGGTCCTCGAAATTGATCGTATTGACCTTGAGCAGCGCGAAATAGCGCTCGCCCTCCTTGGGGCTGCGGATCAGGCCTTCGACAGTGTCGCCGGTGCGAAGGCCAAAGCGGCGAATCTGCGAGGGCGAAACGTAGATGTCGTCGGGGCCGGCGAGATAGTTCGCGTCGGGCGAGCGCAAAAATCCGAAGCCGTCCTGCAGAACCTCGATGACGCCCTCGCCAATGATCTCGATGTCGCGGCTCGCCAACTGCTTCAAAATCGCAAACATCAATTCTTGTTTGCGCATGATCGAAGCGTTTTCGACTTCATGTTCTTCAGCAAAGCCAAGCAATTCAGTGGGCGACTTGAGTTTCAAGTCTTGCAGCTTGATTTCCCGCATCGGGATGACGTCCTTGGAAGAGAGCGTTCGTTGCACGCAGAGGCAGGAAGGCTTTGATGCAGCCCTGTCCTGAAAAAAGCTGGGCGAACCCCAAGATCAGGCGGGAGGCATCCGACGCCGCGCAGGAGACGCTATTTACAGCCAATGACCTGCAGGAAGGAACCCCTTGGATAAATCAGATTCGCCGCTTTGACAAGCAAACGCCCTCGGACGCTTTCCGCCGCCGCATCAAATCGGCTTGAGCACAACCAAAATAACGATCCCGATCATAAGGATCGTCGGGCCTTCGTTGATCATTCTGAAAAACGCCGCCGCCCGCCGGTTGGTCCCGGCGGCGAGCCTCTTACGAACAGCGCCAAAATAGCCGTTGAGGCCCGTCATCAAGATAACCATCGCAAGCTTGCCCTGCAACCAGCCGGCGGAGAAGAATTCGTGCATAAAGGCGAGTGTGAGGCCGCTGATCCAAACGACAATCATGGCCGGCAACATAATAGCGCGCATCAGCCGCCGTTCCATAATCTCGAAAGTGAGCGCGAGCTCCGATCCCGGAGCAGCTGCGCAGTGATAGACGAAAAGCCGCGGCAGATAGAGCATTCCGGCCATCCAGGAGATCACCGCGAGGATGTGGACGGCCTTGATCGCATCATAGTGCGCCGCGACCGCGCCATGCAGCGTCACTCTTGCCCTCCTCGCCGGACCAGCTCAACGAGCGCCGCGACATTCTCGACCGGCGTCTGCTGAACGACGCCGTGGCCAAGGTTGAAGATATGTCGCCGGCCCCTGAAGGCGGAGAGGATCCGCCGGGCGGCCTCGTCGAGCGCCGCTCCGCCCGCGACGAGCGCCAAGGGATCGAGATTGCCTTGCAAGGCGGGGCCTTCGATCGCACGCGCGGCCCATTGCGGATCGACCGCGCTGTCGAGCCCCAGGGCATTAACGCCGGTTTCCTGCCCGAACGTCTCGAGCCGGGACCCGACGCCTCGTGGAAAGCCGATGATTCGTGCGCCAGGGCGGCGGCGTCTCAACCCTTGCGTGATCGCCTCGATCGGCGCGAGGCACCAGCGCTCATATGCGCCGGCCGGAAGGACTCCCGCCCAACTGTCGAAGATCTGCACGGCTTCGACCCCCGCCTCGAACTGCCGCTCCAGATAATCGATCGAGGCTTCAACGAGGCGATCGATCAGCCGCTGGAACAGCTCCGGCGCCCGATAGGCGAAGAGCCGCGCCGGCACCTGATCCGGCGTGCCGCGCCCAGCGACCATATAGCTCGCGACGGTCCAGGGCGCGCCGCAAAAGCCAATGAGCGCGGTCGTTGCAGGAAGCATCGCTTTCGTCCGCTCGATTGTCTCGAAGACGGGCTCGAGGCGGGAAAGATCAATGGCCCCGTTCAGCCTGGCGAAATCCTTATCGGTCAGGATCGGCTCGAGGCGCGGCCCTTCGTTCGTCTCGAAGGTCACTTTCTGGCCGAGCGCGTCGGGGACGACGAGAATGTCGCTGAACAAGATCGCCGCGTCGAAGCCAAAACGGCGGATCGGCTGCAAGGTCGCTTCGGCGGCGATCTTTGAAGTGTAGCAGAAATCAAGGAAGGTCGGGAATTTTGCGCGGATGTCGCGATATTCCGGCAGATAGCGTCCGGCCTGCCGCATCAGCCAGATCGGGGGCGGAAACACGGCCTCGCCGTCGAGAACGCGCAGAAACGGCTTTTCGGCGGGCGAGGCTGGCAAATCGAAACTTCCCTTAAAATCCTAAAGAGATTCTCTAGATTAACTGTTTTTTATTCATCTTGGGGTATCGATTAGTCTCCCGCAGCATTTTCCACAAACGGAATTTCGTCGGCCTCTTATCCCCGCAGATCACCGCGCCTATCGGCGGGCAAGACGGTTAAGATTTCCTTAACGCTTCAGAGGCATTGCCGTTCTGACGCTCAGCGTCGCGCGCCGGTTCTTAAACTTCCGGCCGCGGTTTCGCTCCGATTCACAGGCGGGGATTGGCGTCGGCGTGCGGCGACGGCTGTTGACGCCTTCAAACGGTTTGGCGAAAATCCGGTTGCTCTCCGCCTTTGTGCGGTCTTTATCCACCGCTATCCTCAGTTATTCGCCCGGTGGCAAAAGAGGCGAAGGCGTTTTGGGAGGCAAGGATGCCGCGGCATCATCTGAACCTGCATCTCGTCTCGGACGCGACGGGCGAGACCCTGATCGCCGCGAGCCGCGCCGTTTCGGCGCAATATCAAGGCGTCTGCTCGACTGAGCACGTCTATCCGATGGTGCGCAGCGAGGCGCAGCTCGAAAAAGCCATCGCCGAGATCGCCGCGGCGCCCGGCATGGTGCTGTTCACCCTGGTCGATCCCTGTCTCGGGCGGCGATTGACCGAGGCCTGCGCCGCCATGGGGTTCCCGTGTCTCTCGGTGCTGGCGCCGATCATGACCCTCTTTGAATCCTATCTCGGCGTTGCGGCGAAGCCGCGCCCCGGCGCGCAGCACATGCTGAACGCGGATTATTTCCGTCGAATCGACGCCTTGAACTTTACCATGATGCACGACGACGGGTTGCAGCCGGAAAGCTATGAGGCCGCCGACGTCGTGCTGATGGGAGTGAGTCGCACGTCGAAGACGCCGACCAGCATCTATCTCGCCAATCGCGGGGTCAAAACCGCCAATCTGCCTTTCGTGCCGAACACGCCCTTGCCGAAATCGCTCGAGAAGCTGCGCAATCCGCTCGTCGTCGGGCTTCTCGCCTCACCCGAGCGGATCGTCCAGATCAGGACCAATCGGCTTCTGGCCTTGAACGCCGATCCCGAATCGCCTTATGTCGACCGGCGCGTCGTCGCCGACGAAATCGCGCAATCGAAGAAGCTGTTCGCGGAGCATGGCTGGCCGACCATCGACGTCACGCGACGCTCGATTGAGGAGACCGCGGCGGCGATCATCGATCTCCATAAGCTGCACAAGATGAAGTTCATTTCCGCCTCATGAACCCGCTCTGGCGCGGCGCGGCTCCGCTCCTTCTGGCTTCCGGAAGCGCGGCGCGCCGCAGCCTTTTGGAATCGGCCGGCATTCCTTTCGAGATTCGCGCGGCTGCGATAGACGAACGCGCGGTCGAGGCGCCGTTGCGTGAGATCGGCGCCGACGGTGAGACGATCGCACTCCATCTTGCGCGGAAAAAGGCCTTCTGCATCAGCGCCGGGGCGCCAGGGCGTCTCGTTCTCGGCGCCGACCAGACCCTCGCCTGCGAGGGGCGCCACTTCGCCAAGCCTCTCGACCGCATGCGCGCCGCCGCGCAGCTTGAGGCGCTCTCGGAACGCGCGCATGCGCTCTTCTCGGCAATCTGCGTCGTTCGTGACGATCAAATCCTGTTCGAGGCGGTCCCCGCGGCGCGGCTGACCATGCGGCGGCTCTCGCCCGCCTTCATCGCCGCCTATCTCGACGCGGCGGGCGACGCCGTTCTGTCGAGCGTCGGCGTCTATCACGCGGAAGGTCTCGGCGCTCATCTGTTTGAACGGATCGAGGGCGATCATTCGACCATATTGGGGCTTCCGCTGCTTCCGCTGTTTGAATTTCTGCGCATGGAAGGGAGCCTTGCCGCATGAACCTCAGGGCGCCGTCCGGGCCGAAAGCCTTTATCGTGGGCTGGCCTATCGCTCATTCGCGCTCGCCGCTGATCCATGGATTCTGGCTGCAACAGCTCGGCCTTTCGGGATCCTATGAGGCGGTCGCTATCGCCCCTCCGGATTTCCCGGAGTTTATTGAAACACTCGCCGAACACGGTTTCGTCGGGGGCAATGTGACGATGCCGCACAAGCACAAGGCGTTCGAGCTCTGCGCCGGAACAACCGCGACGGCGGCGACGCTCGAGGCCGTCAACACGCTCTGGCTCCAGGACGGGGCGCTTTTCGGCGACAATACCGACGTCGAGGGTTTTCTCGCGGCTCTCGACGAGGACGCGCCCGGCTGGGATACGGGCGCGGGAAGGGCCGTCGTCCTTGGCGCCGGGGGCGCCGCGCGGGCGATCGTCTATGGTCTCCTGCAGCGGGGGCGGCGGATCACGCTCGCCAACCGCACGCGCCAGCGCGCCGAGCTTCTGGCCGAGCACTTTGGCGCCGGCGTCGACGTGATCGACTGGCAAGGCCTGCCGCGGGCGCTGGAGGGCGCAAATCTTCTCGTCAATACGACCTCGCTCGGCATGAAAAGCCACCCCCCTCTCGAAATCGACCTCGCCCCCTTGCCGCCCTCCGCCGTTGTCGACGACATCATTTATTTCCCGCTCGAGACGGAGCTCTTGCGGCAAGCGCGCGCGCGCGGGCTTCGCACGGTGTCGGGGCTCGGCATGCTTCTGCATCAGGCGGTCCCGGGATTCGCGCGATGGTTCGGGGCGAGGCCCTCGATCACCGACAGTCTGCGCCGCCTCGCCGAGGCCGACGTCGCGAAGAGCTCTTGATGTTTATCCTCGGCCTGACCGGTTCGATCGGCATGGGAAAGACCACGACCGCCGAGCTTTTCCGCAAGCAGGGCGTGCCGGTGCACGACGCCGATGCCGTCGTCCACGCGCTCTATGAGGGCGAGGCTGTCGCGGCGGTCGAAGACGCTTTCCCGGGCGTGACCATCGACGGCGTCATTGATCGCGGCCGCCTCGGCGCGCTTGTGCGCAATGATCCGCAGGCGATGCGCCGCCTCGAAGCGCTCATCCACCCCCTGGTCAGGAAGAATCGCGCGGATTTCATCCACGCCGCCGCGCGCGCCGGCAGGAAACTGATCGTCCTCGACATCCCATTGTTGTTCGAGGTCGGGGCCGACCGCGAGGTCGACGCCACCGTCGTGGTCTCGGCGCCGGAAGCTGTGCAAAAGGAGCGGGTGTCCAAACGTCCGGGCATGACGCCGGAATGGCTTGCGTTCATAATGTCGAAACAGATGCCGGACTCCGAGAAGCGCCGCCGCGCGCATTTCATCATCGACACGAGCCTCGGCCTCGCCGAAGCCGAACGTCAGGTGCGCAGCCTGATTCGCGCGCTCGCCGGAGTCGAGGGCAAGCATCATTGCTGAAGGGTTCGCGTGCGCGAGATCGTTCTTGACACGGAAACGACGGGTCTTGATCCGGCGCAGGGCCACCGCATCGTCGAGATCGGCTGCGTCGAGCTTTTGAACGCCATACCGACCGGCCAGACCTTTCACGTCTATATCCATCCGGACCGCGACATGCCGGAGGAAGCCTTTAGGGTGCATGGCATTTCGCTCGAGTTCTTGAGCGGAAAGCCCTTTTTCGCCGAGATCGGCGCGGCGTTCCTCGAATTTGTCGGCGAGGCGAAGCTCGTCGCCTACAACGCCGAATTCGACGTGCGATTTCTGAACGCCGAGCTCGCGCGTCTCGACCTCGCGCCGATCGCAGCCGAGCGGGTGATCGACACGCTCGCTTTGGCGCGTCGAAAGTTTCCCGGAGCTTCGAATAGTCTCGACGCGCTCTGCGCGCGCTTCGGCGTCGACGCTTCGCGGCGCACGAAACATGGCGCGCTGCTCGACGCCGAAATCCTCGCCGAGGTCTATGCCGAATTGTGCGGCGGACGTCAGGCCGCTCTCGTCTTCGGCGCGGGCCCCGCGGCCTCCGGTGGTTCGCGCGCCGCGCTGCTCGTCAGCCGCCCCGAGCCTCTGGCGCCGAAAGCGACGCCGGAAGAGCTTGCCGCCCATCAGGCGTTCGTCGCGGGTCTCGGCGACAAGGCCGTGTGGCTCGCCTATCTCGCGCCGCCCGCCGCGGCGGCCGAATAGCTCAGCTACATCGCCCGCCTCGTCTCACGCGGGCTCGGCGCGGGGCGCGCCGTCCTTGCCGTCGTCTCGATCAATCAGGGACAGGCAATCCCGCGGGCTTCGGGCCGCCGTAGGCGTAATCGAGAAGCTCGACGGTATGAAACACCGGCAGCGCGAGCCCTGCGCCGATCTGGGTCATGCAGCCGATATTGCCGGCAGCGACCGCCCGGGCTTCCGTCTTCAGAATATTGGCGATCTTCCTTTCGCGCAGCTGACCAGCGATCTCCGGCTGCAGAATGTTGTAAGTGCCAGCCGAGCCGCAGCAGAGATGCCCTTCCGGAACGTCGCGGACCTCGAAGCCGGCGGCGGCGAGGAGCTGCTTTGGCAACGTCGTGATTCTCTGTCCGTGCTGCATCGAGCAGGCCGAGTGATAGGCGAGAGCGAGGCCGGTCTTGTTAGCCGGCTCCGGCAACGCGAGCGACCCCAAGAACTCCGTGACGTCCTTGGCGAGCGCCGAGACCTTGGCTGCTTTGGCGGCATAGGCCCTGTCGTTGCGCAGGAGAAATCCATAGTCCTTGATCATCGTGCCGCAACCGGACGCGGTAATAACGATGGCGTCGAGGCCACCATGCTCGGCCTCGGCCGTCCAGACGTCGATGTCCCTGCGAGCCTGGGCCAGCGCCTGCTCTTCCTCGCCGAGATGATGGACGAGGGCCCCGCAGCAGCCCTCGTTTTTCGGCAGGACGACTTCGACGCCGAGTCGCGTCAAGAGTCGGATCGCCGCGTCATTGATCCCCGGCCGCAGCACTCTCTGCGCGCAGCCGCCGAGCATGGCCACGCGGGCGAGCGGCTTCGTCTGCGGCTTGACGGCGCCGGAGGCGGGAAAGGCCGAGCGGGGCGGAAGCCGCAGCGGCGCGAGCCTCAGCATAGCCGCGAGCCGCTTCCCCGCCTCGCCGAGACGGGCGAGCGCCGGCGTCAGCGGCGCCGCGAGCGTCGCCGCGCGCAGAGCGACGCGGAAACGCAGCGGATAGGGCAGGACGGCCTTGACCAGGGCGCGAATCGCGCGGTCAGGCAGGGGCCTCTCATAAGTTCTCGCGATCCTGACCCGAGCTTCGTCGACAAGATGCATGTAATGGACGCCGGACGGGCAGGTCGTCATGCAGGACAGGCAAGAGAGGCAGCGATCGATGTGCAGCGTGGTCTCGGCGTCGGCCGACCGGTCGTGCTCGAGCATCTCCTTGATGAGGTAGATGCGTCCGCGCGGGCTGTCGAGCTCGTCGCCGAGCAGCACGAAGGTGGGACAGGTCGCGGTGCAAAAGCCGCAATGCACGCATGTGCGCAGAATCTTTTCCGATTCCGCAATGCCGGGGTCGGCCAGCTGGGCCGGGGAAAAATGCGTCTGCATGGAAACCTCAGCCGGTCAAGCCAGCGCCTGCATGCGTCCGGGCTCCAAAATGCCGAACGGGTCGAATTCCACTTTCAGCCGTTGTGATAGAGCTTTCAGCGCCGCCGGCGGCGGCTGGAAAACGCGCGTCGCCGCGCGGATTTCATCCGGTGCGCGGATCAGCGTCGCATGACCGCCGCCGTGGACGGTAATGGCGCCGCGGATCAGCTCGGCAGCCGCATCAGGACTTGCCGACGCGTCGAGCGCCAGCCACACGAGGCCGCCCGACCAGTCGAACATCGCCTCGGCGTCGAAGATCTTGCCGACGGTCGCGGCGACCAGCGGGCCGCTCGTCGGCGCGACCGAGATCTTCCAAATGATTTTTTCGGGCGGGACGGCGAGCGGCTCGGCATCGCGGATGGCGCGCCACAAGCTCGCTGACGCCGTGGCGTCGAGCCGCTCCGCCTCGCCGAATGGCTTCAGCTCCCGCGCCAGCCGATCGAAACGCTCGTCGACCGAGGGCGCGAATCCTTCGAGCCGCAAAAGCGTCGCGGAGGCCGGAAAGCCGAGAGTTTGGGCGGCGAAGGGCGGCAGATGCGCAGCGCCGGACGGGTCGACGGGCGCGCCCATGGCCGCGCAAAGCGCCTGGACGGCGGTTTTCGGCGAAAGACCTTGCAAGGCAAGGGTCGCCAGCGTCTCGGCGCGCGGCAGCACCTTGAAGGTGAGCTCCGTCAGCACCGCCAGCGTGCCGAACGATCCGGCCAAGCCGCGGGCGAGATCATAGCCGGTGACGTTCTTGACGACGGTCCCGCCCGCCTTGAACGCTTCGCCGCGGCCGTTCACCCCCTTGACCCCGAGGATATGGTCGCGCGCGGCGCCCGCCTTGACGCGGCGGGGGCCGGACAGATTAGCCATGAGGCAGCCGCCGAGCGACCCCGGCCCCGTTCCATAAAGGGCGCCGAACGACATCGGCTCGAAGGCGAACTCCTGGCCTTTCGTGGCGAGCAGAGCCTCGATCGTCTCCATCGGCGTCGCTGCCAGGGCGGAGAGGTATAATTCCTCCGGTTCATAGGCCGTGACGCCACTGAGCGCCGAAAGGTCGAGCCGGCGCGCGGCTTTCCACGGCGCGCCGAGCCGCGCCTTGGAGCCGAGCCCGTTGATCGAGAGCAGCGTCCGCTGGTCCGCCGCCTCCGCGACGCTGGCGGCGACCTCGCCGGCATTGGCCGGGACCGAAAGAGTCATCATCTCTCATCAACAAGTTGCAGCATGACGCCGCGTGAAGACCGGTTGCCGCTTTTTCGGCGTCATGCCCTGAGTTTCCGGCGCCGCCGCCTGAGCCGCGCCGCAAGGAGGAAGACGCGGCGCAATGGCGGAAAGCGCTTCCTCAACATCCCTCATTCGAATGTGTTATTCGATTTGTCCGAAAAACAAAATGGACTTCGGCGCCGGGCCTGCGGCGCGCCCGATCGCAATATTATTTGAGCTGCCCGGTCAGGCCATCGAAGCCCGCCACGTAAATGCCCCCGATCGTTTCCATCGCCTTGGCGTCGTCGATCCCCTTCGCCGCGAAGGTGCCGCTCCAGGTCACCATGGAGCCGGCGGCGCTCGGCGTCACCTCGATGATCGCCTCATAGTCCGAAACCGGCAGCGGGCTTTCGAGGATCTTGTAGCTATAGGCCCGTTTTGCATCGTCGCGGGAGAGTTCTTCCTCGAGGATCGATCCGCCGCCCTTGAGGGTGAGCGTGCGCAGCTGCTTGCCGTTCTTCGTCGAAAGAACGCACTTCTCGATGACGGGGTGCCAGCGCGAGATGCCGCAGAAATCGCCGATCGCCTCCCAGACCTTGGCGGGCGGCGCGGAAAATTCAGCGGACTTCGAGACTTCGAGGGCCAGAGCTGGGCTCGCCGCGGCGAGCGCCACCGTGCAGATGAGGGCCTTGATCATGGCGGTGTCTCCTCCTGTTCAAGGCCTCTGATGCGAGCCCTTCGAACGCGGCGGAGTGTGATCGAAGCGGCGCAAAGGTCAAGACGCCGCCGAGGCGGAGGTCGGAAGGCCGGCCACGAGAGGGCCGCCGTGCGTTGGAAGAGCGCCAAGCTTAGAGCTTCCGCAGCTCCACTTCTTCGATTCCGTGGCCCGGCCCCTTGGTCAGGACGAGATTCGCGCGGGCGCGGGTCGGCAGCAGATTTTCGCGCAGGTTGCGCAGATTGATGCGCGTCCAGATGTCGCGCGCGACCTCCTCGGCCTCATCGTTGCTGAGCTCGGCATATTTCTTGAAATAGGACTGCGGATCACGAAAGGAGGTCTCCCGCAGCCGCATGAACCGCGCGACGAACCAGCGTTCGAGATCGCTTTCCTCGGCGTGCAGATAGATCGAAAAATCAAAATAATCGGACACGAAGGGAAGCCCGCGGCCGTCCTTCGCCGGACGGTTCGGCAACAGCACGTTCAGCCCTTCGACGATCAGAATGTCCGGGCGGTCGACGACGATGCTTTCCCCGGGCAACATGTCATAGGTCAGATGCGAATAGACCGGCGCCCGCACGCGGCGCTCGCCGGCCTTGACGTCGGAAAGGAAACGCAAGAGCGCCGCGCCGTCATAGCTTTCCGGAAAGCCCTTCTTTGCCATGAGACCTTCATTCTCGAGCACGGCGTTCGGGTAGAGAAAGCCGTCGGTCGTGACGAGATCGACCTTGGGCGTGTTGGACCAGCGCGAGAGCAGCGCCTGCATGACGCGCGACAAGGTCGATTTGCCGGCCGAGACGGAGCCGGCGACGCCGATGATATAGGGCGTCTTGCCGCCCTCGGCGCCGAGAAAGCGCTGTGTCGCCTTGTAGAGGCCCTGCGTTGCCGCGACATAGAGCGCAAGCAGGCGCGATAGCGGCAGATAGATGGCGACGACCTCTTCGAGCGAGATCGGGTCGTTCAACGACCTCAGCCGCGCCAGATCGTCCATGGTGAGCGTCAAGGGCGTGTCGGCGCGCAGCGCCGCCCATTCCGAGCGCGTGAAATGATGATAAGGCGAGGGAACCTCGGCGCTCGGGTCGCCGAAGGCCTCGAAGGCCCTCTCCGGGCCGCTGCCGCCGGGAGCGAGGTCGAGATCTGTCGCCGTCATGCGGAGGCGCTCGCGCGGGCGGCTTTCTCGGCAAGCCCGGAGCGGCTGGTGCGACGCCCCAGTTCGGCGAGCGTCTCGTCGAGCGGCACGCCGGTCACTTCGAGGAGAACGAGGAGATGATAAAGCACGTCGGCGCTTTCGCTGACTATCGCCGCCCTTTCGCCTGCGACGGCGGCGATGACGAGCTCGACCGCCTCCTCGCCGAATTTCTTCGCGGCGCGAGGCGCCCCCCCGTCGATCAGCGACTTGGTGTAGGAGGCGGCGGAGGTGGCGCTCCGGCGCTCGGCGATGAGGGCTGCTAGATCGTCGAGGCTGAAAGGTTTCATCCAAGCGTCCCGAAGAGGAAAAACTACCCTAGTCCATCCAGCCGCATCTGCAATCCGCATTTCGCCATATAGCGCTTGGCCTCTGCGATGGTGAATTCGCCGAAATGAAAGATCGAGGCGGCGAGCACGGCGGTCGCCCCGCCGTCGCGAATGCCCTCGACGAGATGCTGAAGCGTGCCGACGCCGCCTGACGCAATGACCGGCACATGGACGGCGTCGGTCACCGCCTTGGTGAGCGCCAGGTCGAAGCCCGATTTCGAGCCGTCGCGGTCCATCGAGGTCAACAGGATCTCGCCGGCGCCGAGGGCGACCACCTCGCGGGCGTAATCGACGGCGTCGAGGCCCGTCGGCTTGCGCCCGCCGTGGGTGAAGATCTCCCATTTGCCGGGCCGTGTCTCCTTCGCGTCGATCGCGACGACGACGCATTGGCTGCCGAATTTCTCGGCCGCCTCGCGGACGAAGCCGCGGTTTTGCACGGCCGCCGTCATGATCGAGGCCTTGTCGGCGCCGGCGAGCAGCAGGGCGCGGATGTCCTCGAGCGTGCGCACGCCGCCGCCGACGGTCAGCGGCATGAAGCAGGCCTCCGCCGTGCGGCGGACGACGTCGAGCAGTATCGGGCGGTCGTCGGAGCTCGCGGTGATGTCGAGAAAGCACAGCTCGTCGGCGCCCGCCGCGTCATAGGCGATGGCGCATTCGACCGGATCGCCGGCGTCGCGCAGATCGACGAAATTGACGCCTTTGACGACGCGGCCGTCCTTGACGTCGAGACAGGGGATGATGCGCGATTTAAGCATCGGCGTTCGCTTTGGCGATCAGCGCCAGCGCTTGCGCCGGATCGAGCCTGCCGTCATAGAGCGCGCGGCCGGTGATCGCGCCCTCCAACCTCGCGCAATCTGGCCGCAACAGCCGCTCGACATCGGCGAGAGAGGCGAGCCCGCCCGAGGCGATGACCGGAATGTCGAGCGCGTTGGCGAGGGCGAGCGTTCCTTCGATATTCAGCCCCTTCAGCACGCCGTCGCGGGAAATGTCCGTATAGATAACGGCGGAAACGCCGGCGTCCTCGAAGCGCTTGCCGAGCTCGAGGGCGGAAAGCTCGGAGCTTTTGGCCCATCCTTCGACGGCGACCACTCCGTCCCGCGCGTCGATCCCCACCGCGACGCGGCCCGGATGGCGCCTCGCCGCCTCGCGCACGAAGCCTGGATCGCGCACCGCCGCCGTGCCTATGATCACACGGGCGACGCCCTTGTCGAGCCAGCCTTCGACCGCGGCGATGTTGCGGATGCCGCCGCCGAGCTGAACCGGCATTTTCACGCGCGCAAGAATCTGTTCGACCGCCGCGCCATTGCGGGATTGCCCCGCGAAGGCGCCGTCGAGATCGACGACATGGAGATGCGTGAAGCCTTGACGCTCGAAGCTTTGCGCCTGCGCCGCCGGATCGTCCGAAAAGACCGTGGCCTTTTCCATGTCGCCCTGTTCGAGTCGCACGCAGCGTCCGCCCTTGAGATCGATGGCGGGAAAAAGAATCATGGCCGCCACCTCAAGAAATTGGCGATGAGCGCAAGCCCGAGCGTCTGGCTTTTCTCGGGATGAAACTGCGAGCCGACGATATTGTCGCGGCCGATCAGGGCCGTGATCTTGCCGTCATAATCGGTCGTCGCGATGACATGCGCCTGGCTCGCGGGTCGGAAGGCGTAGGAGTGGACGAAATAGGCGTGCAGCCCATTGGGCCCGGTCGGGATGCCGTCGATCACCGGGTGGGAGACCTGCGCATCCAGCGTGTTCCAGCCCATATGCGGAATGCGCAAGGAGGCGTCGTCTGGCTCAATCGCCGCGACCTCGCCGGCGATCCAGCCAAAGCCCGGCCAATCGCCGTGCTCGAGACCCCGCGTCGCCAGAAGCTGCATGCCGACGCAAATGCCGAAGAAGGGGCGGCCCCGGTCGAGAACCGCCTCGCTCAGCGCGTCCATCATTCCGGGCAGCGCCGCAAGACCGCGCCGGCAATCCGCAAAGGCGCCGACCCCCGGCAGAACGATATGGTCGGCGCCCAACACGCGTTCGGCGTCGGGAGTGACCTCGATATCGCAGGCGATCCCGGCTTCGCGCGCAGCGCGCTCGAAAGCTTTTTGGGCGGAATGGAGATTGCCCGATCCGTAATCGACGATAGCGACCTTCTGATTCAATGACGGGCTCCCGGCCCGGCCCCCGACTCAGGGAGGCTGCCCAGCACCTGCGGAGCCTGCGGCGGCAGCGGCAATGCCCTCGGCGAAGCGGATGGCTCCAGCGCGGGCCCGATCTGGCGATAGAATTCCGTTTCGGCCTGATCGAGCGCCGGCGCGGCGATGATTTCGGCAAAATCATAGCCCTGACGCCAGAGCTGTCTTTCGACCAGCCGGCTGGCCTCCAGCCCGAGCAAGAGATGCATGAAAAAATGCAGCGTGAGGGCCGCGCCGCCCCCGATTGCGCCGGCGGAGGTCAGCGCGATCAGGCTCGCGCCCGCGGCGAGCCAGAGCGCGAGCCAAAGCCACAGCCGCCGGTACGCCAGCCAGAACGGGCCGAAGAAAAAGGCGGTGAAGCTGAATCCCTCGCGCATGAAGGCGGCGTCAGCGGCGTTTGCCGCCCCGTCGCCCGGCAGATGGACCGAAAAAACGGCCATGAGTTTAACCCCTTGCCTCGCCAGCCTCGGCTCGCTAAGGCCGAACCTAGCCCGCGAGCGTCCCTTTGGTCGAGGGGATGGCGCCTTTCTCGCGCGGATCGAATGCGACCGCAAGGCGCAACGCCCGCGCAAGCGCCTTGAAGCATGATTCTGCTATGTGATGCGCGTTGACCCCATATAGGGTCTCGATGTGCGCCGTGAGCCCCGCGTTGATGATGAAGGCCTGAAAAAATTCGCGCACCAGCTCGGCGTCGAAGTCGCCGATCTTGTGCCGCGGGAATTCAGTCTTGAACACGAGGAACGGTCGTCCCGAGACGTCGATCGCGCATCGCGTCAGGGTCTCGTCCATCGGCAGCAGCGCGTCGGCGTAGCGCGTGACGCCCGCCCGGTCGCCGAGCGCCTCACGCACGGCCTGGCCGAGCGCGATGCCGGTGTCCTCCACCGTGTGGTGCTGGTCGATGTAGAGGTCGCCCTTGGCCGCGATCTTCATGTCGATCAGCGAATGGCGCGCCAGTTGTTCGAGCATATGGTCGAAAAAGCCGACGCCGGTCGAAATTTCGGCCGCGCCGGTCCCGTCGAGATCGACCGCGACGTTGATTTCGGTCTCTTTCGTTTTCCGGGAAATCTTGGCGGCGCGCATGGCTGACCTGGTCAGTGGACAAGCCGCGTCTCTAGCAAGGCGTGGGCCGCTTGGCTAGCCATGGACCGCGCCCCGGCTGGTCTCCGCCCGGTTTCGTTAGAATTAGCGTTTGGGATCACCGTCAGGCGTTGCGTCAAGCCGACGCGTCTCCCGGCGCGCGCCGCCTTCGTTCTAGGCTTCGGACCCATAACGGTTTGGCTTTGGCTTGAATTTGTGATTCACCGTCTCAAAGGGGAGGCGGTGGATGATTCGCGAAGGATTTTGGCTGACCGACGACCAATTTGCGCGCCTTGCGCCG